>Ga0209587_1000124_pt1 | contig 36936 bp, 42 predicted proteins | sample NGEPerD_2_FD_184512 | JGI IMG/M metagenome (GOLD analysis project Ga0209587, IMG submission 184512) | Arctic peat soil microbial communities from the Barrow Environmental Observatory site, Barrow, Alaska, USA - NGEE PermafrostL1-D... | ecosystem: Environmental > Terrestrial > Soil > Wetlands >...
ACCGCGGCTGAGAGACCGCGTGGAACGTTCATCGGTAACGGAAGACAATGCGACCTCGGGTCAAGTCATAAGGGCTCAGCTCCACCACCACGCGGTCCTCAGGGAGGATCCGGATGTAGTGCTGACGCATCTTGCCCGAAATGTGAGCGAGAACCTGGTGACCGTTGCTGAGCTCCACGCGGAACATTGCGTTCGGCAGGGCCTCCACGATCACACCCTCGATCTCGATGACACCGTCCTTCTTCGCCATGTCCTCCGCATTCCATGAACTGTCACCCCCTGGTTGGAGGTGACGGGTGTTTCCGCAGGTACTGCATCTGGCTCGGCGCATGTGTCACAACGACCTGCACCACCACAACCAGCCGCGGGGAGGGCACAGGAACGAGATGCTCATGTTCCGACGCATTAGACTACGCCATAGACCCAGCCTCGACGAAATCCGCGGGCCGGGCCACACGTCTGGAACGGGCCCCGTGGGGATGCTGGAGGATCAGGCCAGCGGAGCGTATGCCGCACCGAGGGCTTCCAGCCGCTCCTGACCGCCGTCCGATGCGGTCAACACCCAGATCCCCGCGTCGGTGACGGCGACCGAGTGCTCCCAGTGGGCGGCCCGTGAGCCGTCGTGGGTCACCACGGTCCAGTCGTCATCGAGGACATCGGTCTCCGCCGAGCCAAGGGTGACCATCGGCTCGATTGCGACGGTGACTCCGGACCTCACCACCGGTCCACGGTCCCGGACTCGGTAGTTGGGCACCTGGGGGTCCTGATGCATCTCGGTTCCGATGCCATGACCCACGTAGTCCTCGACGATGCCGTAGGTCACACCGTCCGCCCGCGCAGCGTCAACGATGCAGTCCTCCACGGCCGCGCCCACGTCGTACAGCGGGGAGCCCACGGCCAGAGCGGCGATGCCGGCCCACATCGAGGCCTGGGTCGCGTCCATCAGGGCAATGTCACGCGCAGCGCCGGCCTGGTGCCCGCCGACGATCAGCGAGATCGCGGCATCGCCATGCCAGCCGTCCACGATTGCCCCACAGTCGATCGACACGAGGTCCCCGTCGCGCAAGATGCGGGACCCCGGTATGCCGTGGACCACCTCTTCGTTCACGCTCACGCAGAGGCTGCCGGTGAACCCGTGGTAGCCAAGAAACGAGGGCGTCGCCCCCTTGCTGCGAATGAAGTCCTCGGCCGTGCGGTCCAGGTCACCGGTCGTCATACCGGCGCGCGCCTGGCCGCGGATGAGCTCCAGGGTCTCCCCCACCACCATCCCCGCCACCCGCATCTTGCGGATCTGGTCGGGGGTCTTGACGTCGAGGCCCTTACGGCCGAACACAGGCGCTGGACTCCCTCAGCCGTGCAGGGTCGCCAGGACCGCCTGAAGGCGCTCTGTGACCACGTCCATCTCGCCCATGCCGTCAACCCGGTGCAGGAGGCCACGCTCACGGTAGAGGGCGGCAAGAGGCGCCGTCTCCTCGTCGTAGACCTTCAACCGGTGCCGGATGACGTCTTCGGTGTCATCGGCGCGGCCATCGATCTCGGCTCGTTTGAGCAGACGCTGGACGACCTCTTCGGTATCCACCGTCAGCTCAAGGACAGCATCCAGCGAGACGCCCTGACCACCCAGCATGTCATCCAGCTCGGCCACCTGCGCCGCGGTGCGGGGGTAGCCGTCGAGCAGGAACCCGGCTACGGCATCGGGTTGGCCAAGACGATCACGAACGATGGCATTGGTGACGTCATCCGGCACATACGCGCCCGAGGCGAGGATCGTCTTGACCTGCAGGCCCAGCGGCGTCTCGTTCTTGATGTTGTAGCGGAAGATGTCGCCGGTCGAGATGGCCGGGATGCCAAGGCTCTCGGCGATGCGTGATGCCTGCGTGCCCTTGCCGGCACCGGGTGCACCGAAGATGATCAGACGCATCAACGGAGGAACCCTTCGTAGTGACGCTGCTGCAGCTGGGACTCGATCTGTTTCACGGTGTCCAGCCCGACACTCACGATGATCAGGATCGACGTGCCACCGAACGGGAAGTTCTGGTCGGCACCGATCAGGATCAGAGCGATGAGCGGGATCAGCGAGATCAAGGCCAGATAGGTGGCGCCCGGCACCGTGATTCGGGTCAACACGTAGTCGAGGTACTCAGCCGTGGGTCGCCCTGCGCGAATGCCCGGGATGAAGCCCCCGTACTTCTTCATGTTGTCGGCGACCTCGACCGGGTTGAACGTGATCGAGACGTAGAAGAAGGTGAAGAACAGGATCAACGCCACGTAGACGAGCATGTAGACCGGGCTGTCGCCGCGTGACAGGTACGTGTTGATGAAGTCCACCCACGCCGGCGGACGCGTCACGCCACGGTTGAACGACGCCAGAACCCCTGGCAGGGCCAGCATCGAGGACGCGAAGATGACCGGGATCACACCCGCCATGTTGACCTTGAGCGGGATGTAGGTGCTCGTGCCGCCGTACATCTTGCGGCCGATCATCCGTTTGGCGTACTGCACCGGAATGCGACGTTGTGACTGTTCGACGAACACGACGAGCGCGATGGTGAGGAACCCGATCAGGATGACCAGGGTGAACGTGTCCCATCGACCGCTCTGGGTGTGGATGGCGTTCAGCGAGTCGGGGAAGCGCGCGATGATCGAGGTGAAGATCAGCAGCGACATGCCGTTGCCGATCCCGCGGTCGGTGATCAGCTCACCCAACCACATGATCACGCCGGTGCCGGCGGTCATGGTCAGGACCATGATCAGGATCGTGGTCAGACCCGTGTCCGGCATGATGCTCTTGCAGGTGTCGCCGAACAGCGTTTGCGGGTTGCGGGCCGCGGTGACAAGTGTGGAGGACTGCAGGACCGCCAGCCCGATCGTCAGATACCGCGTGTACTGGGTCAGTTTGGCTGTGCCGGACTGACCCTCCTGCTTGAGAGTCTCGAATCGGGGAATCACCACCACGAGCAGCTGGATGATGATGCTCGCGGTGATATACGGCATGATGCCGAGCGCGAACACCGACAGCTGCAGCAGCGCGCCGCCGCTGAACAGGTTCGCCAGGCCCAAAAGGCCGCCTGCCTGCCCCGGCTGGGGCTGGCACTTCTGGATGTCCACGTAGCTCACGCCCGGCGTGGGTATATGGGAGCCCAAGCGGAAGATCGCCAGGATCGCAAGCGTGAACAGCAGCTTCTTACGCAGGTCCGGCGTCTTGAACGCACGGATGAAAGCGGTGAGCACTGATCCTCCTGATGGGCCCTATGGGCCGAATTTCCTTACACGTTCAGTCCGGGGGGGACGATAACACCCCGGGCCCGGGAAGCCCGGGGCCCGGGGCGTTATCGATACATCGTCTGGCGATCAGAGGACGGTGGCAGTGCCACCGGCGGCCTCGATCTTGTCCTTGGCCGTTGCCGAGAACTTGTGGGCCGAGATGCCCACCTTGACGGTGATCTCGCCGGTGCCCAGCACCTTGACGAGCTCGCCATCACGGACAGCACCCTTGGCCACCAGGTCCTCGACGGTCACGTCGCCGCCCTCGGGGAACAGCATCGAGATGCGGTCGAGGTTGACGACCTGGTACTCGGTGCGGAAGGGGTTCTTGAAGCCACGGAGCTTGGGCAGCCGCATGTGCATCGGCATCTGCCCGCCCTCGAAGCTCTGCGAAACCTGGTAACGCGCCTTCGTACCCTTGGTGCCTCGACCGGCGGTCTTGCCCCTCTTGCCGCCCTCGCCGCGACCCACGCGGGTCTTGGCGGTCTTAGCACCGGGGGCCGGACGAAGGTGGTGAACCTTCAGAGCGGGTGATTCTTTGGCCATGTTCAGTCAACCTCCTCGACGGCAACCAGGTGCCTGACCGTGTTGACCATCCCGCGGATCTCGGGACGGTCCTCCTTGACGACCACGTCATGGACGTGTTTCAGACCGAGGGAGCGCAGCGTCTCGCGCTGGTTCTGCAGCCCGCCGATCCCTGAACGGGTTTGGGTCACCTTCAGACGCGGCATCAGGAATCAGTCCCTGCAGCGCGAGCGCGCAACATGGCCGCTGGGGCCACATGCTCGAGGGGGAGACCACGGCGTGCGGCAACCTCTTCGGGACGCTCAAGGCCACGCAGGGCCGCAACCGTCGCATGGACAACGTTGATGGCGTTGTCCGAGCCCAGAGACTTGGACAGCACATCCTTGATACCGGCGCACTCGAGCACCGCACGCACCGGGCCACCCGCTATCACACCGGTACCAGGAGCGGCCGGACGCAGCAGGACGACGCCAGCTGCAGCCTCACCCTGAACCGGGTGCGGAATGGTGCCTTGGATGCGCGGGACCTTGAAGAACTCCTTCTTGGCCTCCTCGACACCCTTGGCGATAGCCGCGGGAACTTCCTTGGCCTTGCCGTAGCCGACACCGACGGTGCCATCGCCGTCGCCGACCACGACGAGCGCGGTGAAGCTGAAGCGACGACCACCCTTGACGACCTTGGAGACGCGGTTGATGGTCACGACACGCTCGACGTACGTGTTCTTCTCAGGCGCGTTGTCGCGGCCGCGGTTGTCGCGGTCACGGCCGCCGCCGCGACGGTCATTGCGCTCGCCGCCGCTTGCACCGCTGGCGGCACCGGCGCCGGCGCCGGTTCCTCGACGCTGGGGTCCAGGCATCAGACGTTCCTCTTCTCAGAAATCTCGGACAGCTCGTGCATCACAGGGACAGACCGCCCTCGCGTGCACCATCAGCGATAGCCGCGATGCGCCCGTGGTACTGGTTGCCGCCGCGGTCGAAGACAACCGCCTCGACGCCAGCGCTCTTGGCGCGCTCGGCGACCAGCTCGCCAACCTTGCGGGCTTTAGCGGTCTTGTCGCCATCGAACGAACGCAGGTCCGGCTCCATGGTCGAGGCCGAAGCCAGGGTCTGGCCCAGCGCGTCGTTGACGATCTGGACGAATATGTGCCTGCTCGAACGCGACACCACCAGACGAGGACGCAGCGACGTGCCGTGGACCTTCTTGCGCACGCGGTCGTGACGGCGACCACGCGCGGCGCTCTTGCTCTTGGCGCGCTTGATGATCAGTGCCATGGCTTACTTACCAGCCTTTCCGACCTTGCGGCGGATCTGCTCGCCTGCGTAACGAATGCCCTTGCCCTTGTACGGGTCGGGCTTGCGCAGCTTGCGAATGTTTGCGGCGACCTCGCCGACGAGCTGCTTGTCGATGCCCTGGACCGCAAAGCGGGTGGGGTTCTCAACGATGAAGGAGATGCCCTGCGGCGCCTTGATGGTGATCGAGTGGCTGTAGCCGAGAGCGAACTCGAGGTCGCTCCCCTTGACTACCACGCGGTAACCGGTGCCGTGGATCTCCATCTTCTTCTCATAGCCCTCGGTGACACCGAGAACCATGTTGGCGATAAGGGTGCGGGTCAGACCGTGCAACGAGCGCGACTGGCGCTCATCGTTGGGGCGCTTGACCTCGACGCTTCCCTCTTCGGACCGGGCAACCGCAATCGGTACAGCAACAACGTGCTGCAGCTGGCCCTTGGGACCTTTGACTGTGACGGCCTGACCGTCGATGGACACATCGACACCTGACGGCACCGGGACAGGAAGTCGTCCAATACGGGACATAAGTACTCCTCCTCTTCCGTTACCAGACGTAGGCGAGGACTTCTCCGCCTACACCTTTTTGTGCCGCCTGCTTGTCAGTCAACAAGCCGGAGGACGTGGAAATGATGGCCACACCGAGACCGCCGAGAACCTTGGGAAGGCCCGTCGACTTGGCGTATACGCGCAGACCAGGCTTGGACACCCGACGCACGCCAGCGATGGAACGCTCGCGGTTGGGGCCGTACTTGAGGTCGATGGTCAGCGTCTGGCCGACCTCCGCGTCAGCGACCCGCCAGCCCGAGATGTAACCCTCGGCCTGCAGGATCTCAGCGATGTGAGACTTGAGCTTGGAGAACGGCATAGCGACGACGTCGTGGTGCGCCGAGTTGGCGTTCCGGACGCGGGTCAGCATGTCCGCAATCGGGTCTGTCATTGTCATTGGGCTTCTCCACCCTTCCTCACCGGGGTTTCAACCTGTGAAGGCCGACCTGCGGTGCAGTCGTTGATACGGGTCACCAGCTGCTCTTCGTGACACCCGGGAGCTCGCCGCGGTGGGCCATCTCCCGAAGACAGATACGGCAGAGGCCGAACTTGCGGTAGACCGAGTGGGGCCGCCCACACCGCTGGCAGCGGGTGTAGCCACGGACCTTGAACTTCGGCTTGGCATTCGCCTTGTTGATCAGCGCGGTTTTTGCCACGGTCAGTTCTCCTTGAACGGGAAGCCGAGGTGACGCAAGAGCGCGCGACCCTCGTCGTCATTGGCCGCCGTGGTGACGACGGTGATGTCCATGCCTCGGACGCGGTCGATCTTGTCCTGGTCGATCTCATGGAACATCGCTTGCTCGGTGAGCCCGAACGTGTAGTTGCCCCGCCCATCGAACTGTTTGGGCGAGAGGCCGCGGAAGTCACGGATGCGCGGGAGCGCCACCGAGACCAGACGGTCCAGGAACTCCCACATCCGGTCGCCTCGCAGCGTGGTGTGCGCCCCGATCGGCATGCCCTCACGCAGCTTGAACTGGGCGATGGACTTGCGAGCCTTGGTCACGATCGGCTTCTGGCCGGTGATAGCGGACAGGTCACGCACAGCGCCGTCGATGAGCTTCGCGTCACGCGCAGCCTCGCCGACACCCATGTTGACGATGACCTTGACGACGCCGGGCACCTGCATGACGTTGTGGAAACCGAACTCTGCCAACAGCGCAGGTTTGATCTCGTCGACGTAGCGGGTCTTCAGACGGGGCGTGACCGAAGGCGCTGCGCTGTCGGTCGCAGTGACAGTCTTGGTCTCGGTCATGACAGGTCCTTACCGGAACGCACGGCAACGCGAATCCGCGTGACCTTCTGGCGTCCATCGCGCTCGACGACCTCGAGACGGGTCCGCACACGGGTCGGGGTCTTGGTCTCCGGATCAACCGCGGCCAGGTTGCTCACGTGAACGGGCGCTTCCTGGGTGATGATGCCGCCGGTGCGCGCACCACGGCCGGTGGTGCCAGCCTTGGTATGACGCGTCATCTGGTTGATGCCCTCGACCAGCACGCGCTGGGTGTCGAGATTGACCGAGATGACCCTGCCCTGCTTGCCGCGGTCGCCGCCATTCTTCTGCGATCGACCACTAATGACCTGTACGAGGTCACCCTTCTTGATTTTCATCTTGGCCATGGGTTACAGCACCTCCGGGGCGAGCGAGATGATCTTCATGAACTTCTTCTCGCGCAGCTCGCGACCGACGGGCCCGAAGATGCGGGTACCCCGCGGGTCGCCATCGGTCTTGAGGATGACGGCGGCGTTCTCGTCAAACTTGATGTATGAGCCGTCGGGACGGCGACGTTCCTTGGTCGTCCGAACGATGACCGCCTTGACGACGTCACCCTTCTTGACGGCGCCACCGGGGATGGCGTCCTTGACGGCGGCGACGATAACGTCACCGATGCCGGCGTAACGACGACCGGAACCACCGAGAACACGGATGCAAAGAATTTCCTTGGCACCGGTGTTGTCGGCGACACGCAGTCGCGACTCCTGCTGGATCACTGTGTTACTCCTGTCGTCGCGCTGGTTCTCATCTCTGAGCCTTGCGGAACCGAACTATGGTTTGAACTACTTGGCGCGATCGAGGATCTCCACGACGCGCCAGTGCTTGGTGGCCGAGAGCGGTCGGGTCTCCATGATCAGGACCCGGTCGCCGACGGCGGCAGTGCTGGTTTCGTCGTGCGCCTTGACCTTGCTGCTGCGACGGATGACCTTGCCGTAGAGCGCGTGCTTGACGCGATCCTCGACCTCGACGATGACGGTCTTGTCCATCTTGTCGCTGACGACGTAACCCTGGCGCGTCTTGCGGTAATGGCGCTCTTCAGCGATAGCCACGGTGCTCTTCTCCTGCTGCTTCTCAGTCATTTTGATCACTCAGCCGCCTTGGCTCGTCCGATGCCGAGCGCCCGCTCGTGCATCTCTGTATAGATCCGGGCAATGTCCTTTCGGACTGCACGCAAACGACCGTGGTTCTCCAGCTGGCCGGTGGCCGACTGGAAGCGCAGGTTGAACAGCTCTTCCTTGGCCTTGCGCAGCTCGTCGACCAGACGGTCGTCATCGAAGCCACGCAGCTGAGCGGAAGCCAGTTCATTGGTCCCGATTGCCATCAGACCTCACCACCCTCACGCTGAACGAAGCGGCACTTCATCGGAAGCTTGTGCATAGCCAGACGCAGTGCCTCTCGAGCGACATCCTCGGGAACACCCGCGAGCTCGAACAGCACGCGACCCGGCTTGACGTTGGAGATCCACCACTCCGGCGAACCCTTTCCGGAACCCATGCGGGTCTCGGCGGGCTTCTTGGTCAGCGGACGGTCTGGGTAGATGTTGATCCAGACCTTGCCGCCACGCTTCATGTAGCGGGTCATCGCAATACGCGCGGCCTCGATCTGACGGTTGGTGACGTAGGCAGGCTCAAGAGCCTGGATGCCGAAGTCACCGAAAGCGATCTTGGTGCCGCCCGTGGCAGCGCCCGAGCGACCCGGGTGGTGCTGCTTGCGGTGCTTGACCCGACGAGGAATCAACATCAGGCTTCAGCTCCCTCAGCAACAGCAGGTGCTGCCGATTCGGGGGCAGTCGTTGGCACCGATTCGGCGACAGCAACCGAAGGGGCCGCGGCCTCCTCAGCGTGCGGGGCGCGAGCCGGTCGTGCACCGCGGGCCGGACGATCCGGGCCGTCACGACGCGGTCCACGCTGGGGACGAGCCGGGGCAGCAGCCTGCTCGCGAGCAAACTCCTTGGTCGTCTGATCGCCCTTGTAGATCCAGACCTTCACGCCGATGCGGCCAAACGTCGTACGAGCCTCGTAGAAGCCATAGTCGATGTTGGCGCGCAAGGTGTGCAGCGGAACGCGACCCTCACGGTAGAACTCTGAGCGAGACATCTCGGCGCCGCCAAGGCGTCCGGAGCACTGGACACGGATGCCCTTGGCGCCGGCGCGCAACGATGACTGCATGCTCTTGCGCATGGCACGACGGAACGAAACTCGAGCCGAAAGCTGCTCGGCGACGCCCTGGGCGACGAGCTGAGAGTCGAGCTCCGGGGTCTTGACCTCGAGGATGTTCAGCTGAACCTGCTTGCCGGTCAGCGACTCGAGCTCGCCGCGGATGCGGTCGGCCTCGGCGCCACGGCGACCGATGACGATGCCAGGACGAGCCGTGTGGATGTCGACCCGAACGCGATCACGCGTCCGCTCGATCTCCACTCGTGAGATACCGGCGCGCTCCATGCCCTTGGTCATGAGCTTGCGGATCTCGACATCTTCCTTGACGAAGTCGCGGTATCGCTGGCCGACTTTGGTGCTGTCAGCGAACCAACGGCTCTTGTGCTCTGTGGTGATTCCCAGGCGGAAGCCGTTCGGGTTGACCTTCTGACCCATTAGCGGGTTCCTCCCTTGTTCTCCGGCTGCGTCACTCGAACCGTGATGTGGCTCGTACGCTTGCGGATTCGGTAGGCACGACCTTGAGCACGCGGACGGAACCGCTTCATCGTCGCACCTTCGTCGACGTACGCCTCGCTGATCACCAGCGTGCGCTCGTCGAATGCTTCTGCTGCCTTGTCGGCCTTCACGCGAGCGTTCGCAATGGCGCTTTCCAGCACCTTGAGAACGGGCTCGCTCGCGGCCTGCGGTGCAAACTGCAACACCGCAATAGCCTCGGTCGCCTGCTTGCCACGGATCAGGTCCACGACGCGGCGGGCCTTCATGGGCGTGACACGGACGTGCCGCGCCTGCGCCTTGGCTTCCATCGCTGTCCCTTGCTTTCGTTCGAAGTTAGATCAGGTGGGTGTACGTAACCCGTGGTGACGGACCACCGCTCAGCGGCGGCGAGCCTTCTTGTCGTCCTTCACGTGGCCCTTGAACGTCCGGGTCGCCGCAAACTCACCGAGCTTGTGGCCAACCATGGACTCGGTCACGAACACCGGGACGTGCTTGCGGCCATCGTGCACGGCGAGCGTGTGTCCGAGCATGTCGGGCACGATCATCGAGCGGCGGGACCAGGTCTTGATGACGTTCTTGGTGCCGGCTGCATTCTGGACATCCACCTTCTTCTGAAGGTGGTCGTCGACGAATGGGCCCTTCTTCAAGCTACGAGGCATTTCCAGGGCTCCTATCAGCGCTTCTTGCGACGACGACGGACGATGAGCTTGTCGCTGTCCTTGTTGGGGTGCCGGGTGCGACCCTCGGCCTGGCCCCAAGGGCTGACCGGGTGACGTCCACCGGAGGTCTTGCCCTCACCGCCACCATGCGGGTGGTCAACCGGGTTCATGGCGACACCACGCACCGTCGGGCGTTTGCCCTTCCAGCGCATGCGACCGGCTTTGCCCCAGTTGATGTTGCTCTGCTCGGCATTGCCCACTTCGCCGATCGTCGCGCGGCAGCGCAGGTCGACGTTGCGGATCTCGCCGGACGGCATACGCAGCTGCGCGTAGGGACCGTCCTTGGCCACGAGCTGCACCTTGGTGCCGGCCGACCGCGCGATCTTGGAGCCGCCGCCGGGGCGGAGCTCGATCGCGTGGAGGACCGTACCCACTGGGATGTTGCGCATCGGCAGGCAGTTGCCCGGCTTGATGTCGGCTCCCGGGCCGCTCTCGATCTGGTCGCCCTGGCTGAGCTTGTTCGGCGCCAGGATGTAGCGCTTCTCGCCATCGGCATAGTGCAGCAGGGCGATACGGGCGGTGCGGTTCGGGTCGTACTCGATGTGAGCGACCTTGGCCGGCACGCCGTCCTTGTCGTGGCGACGGAAGTCGATCAGCCTATAGGCGCGCTTGTGACCGCCACCGATGTGACGCGTCGTGATGCGCCCGGCGTTGTTGCGGCCACCGCTCTTGGTGAGCGGACGGACCAGCGACTTCTCCGGCGTCGTCCTCGTGATTTCCACGAAGTCGGCGACGCTCGACCCACGACGACCTGGTGTCGTCGGCTTGTACTTGCGGATTCCCATTGTCTGAAGTCCTCAGTTCCCGTTGTCTCGATGAGTCTTCGTTAGCCCAGTCATCCGACCGAACCTCCGAAAATGTCGATCGAGCCTTCCTTGAGGGTGACGATCGCGCGCTTGGTGTTCTTGCGCTTGCCCAAACCGAATTTGGTGCGACGGGTCTTGCCCTGGCGGTTGAGAGTGTTGACCGAGTCGACCTTCACGCCAAAGACGCGTTCGACTGCAATCTTGATCTCGGTCTTGTTGGCACGCGGATCGACGATGAAGGTGTACTTGCCCTCGTCCAGCAGACCGTAGGACTTCTCGGACACCACAGGGGCCAGCAGAATGTCGCGGGGGTCCTTGTTCAACGTGTTCACTTGGTGTCCTCCTTGTCATGCGCAGCCTTTGCGGCCTTGACGGGCGTGGCAGCCTTGACGGGCTTCGCAGCCTTTGCGGCCTTAACGGGCGTGGCAGCCTTGACGGGCTTCGCAGCCTTTGCAGCCTTGGCTGGCTTCGCAGCCTTGGGAGCGTCAACCTCGACAATGTCGAGCGCCTCGCTGACCTCAGCCTTCCCGGACTTGCCCTTGGTGGGGCCGGCCAGGAAGGTGCTTAGCGAACCCTCGGTGAAGACGATGTCGTCGGCGCACAGGACGTCGTAGGTGTTGAGCTGGTCCGGGACCAGCACGTGCACGTTCTCGAGGTTGCGCAAGCTGGTCCAGGACGTGACGTCCGCGCGGTCGACCACCACGAGGAGGTTCTTGCGCTCTGACAAACCGTCCAGGATCGCCCAGGCCGCCTTGGTCGACGGCTTCTCGCCCTCGACCAGTGAGCTGAAGACGTGGATCCGGCCGTGACGCGCGCGGTCGGACAACGCTCCGCGCAGTGCGGCGGCCTTCATCTTCTTGGGCGTCCGCTGCGAGTAGTCACGCGGCTTCGGTCCATGAACGACGCCACCGCCGACGAACTGCGGTGCCCTGGTCGAACCCTGACGGGCGCGGCCGGTGCCCTTCTGCTTGTGCGGCTTGCGACCACCACCGCGCACCTCGGCGCGCGTCTTGGTGGAGTGCGTGCCCTGGCGAGCGGCGGCGAGCTGGCCGACAACGACCTGATGGATCAGGGGGATGTTGGTCTGCACGTCGAAGACGTCGTCCGGGAGGTCAACCGAGCCGGACTTCTTGCCGGTGGGGCTGAGGATGTCAATGGTGGGCATGGTCAGGCTCCCTTAGCAGCCGTGCGCACCAAGACGATGCCGCCACGAGGGCCGGGAACGGCGCCCTTGATGAGCAGCAAACCCTTGTCGGCATCCACGGCGTGGATCGTGAGGTTCTGAGTGGTCTGGCGAGTTCCGCCCATGCGACCGGCCATCTTCATGCCCTTGAACACACGGCCGGGGGTGGCGCAGGCGCCGATGGAGCCCGGCTTGCGGTGGTTCTTGTGCGAACCGTGCGAAGCGCTGTCACCGTGGAAGCCGTGGCGCTTCATGACACCGGCGAAGCCCTTGCCCTTGGTGGTGCCGACGACGTCGACATCCTGTCCGGTCTCGAAGGTCTCGACCGTCAGCTCATCGCCCAGCTCGTAGGTCGAGGCGTCAGAGGTGCGCAGCTCCACCAAGTGACGGCGGGGGGGGACACCTGCCTTCTCGAAGTGACCGATCATCGGCTTCTTGACCTTGCGCGGGTCGATCGCACCGAAGGCGATCTGAACTGCGTCATAGCCGTCTTTGTCTGCGTTGCGGACCTGCGTCACGACGCATGGTCCGGCCTTGATCACCGTCACGGGAACAAGGCGGTTCTCGGCGTTCCAGACCTGGGTCATCCCCAGCTTCTCGCCGAGTACGCCCTTGACCGGGCGCTGAATAGCGTTAGTCATGGTGGCGTCCTTAGAGCTTGATCTCGATGTTGACATCGGCCGGAAGGTCAAGGCGCATCAACGAGTCGACCGCCTTGGGGGTCGGGTCGACGATGTCGATGAGACGCTTGTGGGTGCGCATCTCGAAGTGCTCCCGGCTGTCCTTGTACTTGTGCGGCGAACGGATGACGACGAAGACGTTCTTCTCCGTCGGCAGCGGCACGGGGCCGACAACCGTTGCACCGGCACGCGTCACCGTGTCGACAATCTTGCGCGCCGACGAGTCGATGACCTCATGGTCATACGACTTCAGTCGGATGCGGATCTTCTGTCCCGCCATCGCTTCGTCTGTCTCTCTCTCGTCGTACATCTGCATGTGGCCGGCCCGATAGGCCTCCGACCCCCGCGGTCGGGTGTGTCGCACCCTGTTCGCAGTGCAAGGCCGGTGCGCCGTGAAGCGCTGGTCTCGCGGATCAATCGGAAAACCCGGCAGAGCCGGGGCTTGCGCTTCCCTTCGCAGGCCGCCCGCGCGAATTCCGCGTGCGTCCGATGACAAGGGGTGGCGATGCAGGCAATAGCCTTCAACGCGCGTCAAGCAACCGGTACATAGTGCCAGACGCCGGCGCCAAGAACCAAATCGAGGCTCCAGCCGCCGCATGGGAGCTGCTGGCCCTCCCAGAAGATCCCTGACGTGGGTGCCGCTGGCCGCTCCGGACCGTGCTCAGGCTCCGGCTGTATCCAGGGGACCCAACGGCTGCGCCGGACTCGTCCGGCGCCTCGAACGGGCTGTGAACGACGCCCCGCCTCTGCCCAGACCGGGCAGGGGGTCCCCCGCGCCGCTCGGAGCCACCCCACTGCATCCGCACGCGGCAAGCGAAAGCCTGCGGGGCCCGAGCCAGTGGCTCGGGCCCCGCAGGCTTTGTGCTTGGGGTGACGTCAGATCACTTGAGGATCTTGGTGACGCGACCAGCGCCCACGGTGCGGCCACCCTCACGGATGGCGAACTTGAGGCCTTCTTCCATCGCGATGGGCTGAATCAGGTCAACCTTCATCTCGGTGTTGTCGCCGGGCATGACCATCTCGGTGCCCTCGGGGAGGTGCACGACACCGGTCACGTCCGTCGTACGGAAGTAGAACTGCGGACGGTAGTTCTCGTAGAACGGCGTGTGACGGCCGCCCTCTTCCTTGGACAGGATGACGACGTTCGCGTTGAACTCGGTGTGCGGCGTGATCGAGCCCGGCTTGCAGATGACCTGCCCGCGCTCGACGTCCTCGCGCTTGGTGCCACGAAGCAGCAGACCGACGTTCTCGCCCGCACGGCCCTCGTCGAGCAGCTTGCGGAACATCTCGATACCGGTGACGGTGGTCTTGGACGAGCTTTCCTTGATGCCGACGATCTCGATCTCGGCGTTGATCTTGAGAATGCCGCGCTCGATCCGGCCGGTGACGACGGTGCCACGACCAGTGATGGTGAACACGTCCTCGACGGGCATGAGGAACGGCTTGTCGATGTCGCGCTCGGGCTGCGGGATGTAGGTGTCGATCGCGTCCATGAGCTCAAGCACGCCCTGGGCCGCGTCTGCGTCGCCTTCGAGAGCCTTCAGAGCCGAGCAGCGAACGATCGGCAGGTTGTCGCCGTCGAACTCGTAGGCGCTAAGGAGCTCGCGGAGCTCCATCTCGACGAGCTCCAGGATCTCCTCGTCGTCGACCATGTCAACCTTGTTGAGGGCCACCACGATGCTGGGGACACCGACCTGGCGGGCCAGCAGCACGTGCTCCCTAGTCTGCGGCATCGGCCCATCGGTGGCCGCGACGACCAGGATCGCACCGTCCATCTGAGCTGCACCGGTGATCATGTTCTTGATGTAGTCAGCGTGACCCGGGCAGTCGACGTGAGCGTAGTGACGCGCCTCGGTCGAGTACTCGATGTGCGCGATAGAGATCGTGATGCCGCGCTGCCGCTCCTCAGGCGCCTTGTCAATCTGGTCGAACGCCTGAGTGCCCGGGTTCAGTTCGGGGTACTTGTCGTGCAGAACCTTCGAGATCGCAGCGGTCAGCGTCGTCTTACCGTGGTCGATGTGACCGATGGTGCCGATGTTGACGTGCGGCTTGTTCCGCTCGAACTTCGCCTTGCCCACTATGGTCCTCCTCAGGACTAATCAGGTGCTTCGCCTTACGACCATGCCGGACGCGGCGACGTTTTTGAGTATTTGGTGACTTGAACGCGGATACTACCGCGTCACTCGCCACGGATCTTCTTGATGATCTCTTCTGCCACGTTCTTGGGAACCTCGGCGTAGGAGTCGAACTGCATCGTGTAGTTGGCACGACCCTGAGTCTTGGACCGCAGGTCGCCAACGTATCCGAACATCTCCGACAAAGGCACTACGGCGCGAACCACCTTGGCGCCGCTGATGTCCTCCATCGCGTGAATCTGGCCACGGCGGGAGTTGATGTCGCCGATCACGTCGCCCATGTAGACCTCAGGCGTGCGCACCTCGACAGCCATCACAGGCTCAAGGAGCACGGGATCCGCCCGCCGGACGGCCTCCTTCAGGATCATTGAGCCAGCGATCTTGAAGGCCATCTCGGAGGAGTCGACGTCGTGATAGGCGCCATCCAGCAAGGTGGCCTTGATGCCGACCAGCGGGTAGCCAGCCAGGACGCCGAGCTGCATGGCGGCCTGGATGCCGTGGTCAATGCTGGGGATGTACTCGCGCGGGATACGCCCCCCGGTGACCTTGTTCTCGAACTCGTACATCTCGCCTTCGCTCATGTCCAGCGGCGCGAAGGTCATCTGGACCTTGGCGTACTGGCCTGAGCCACCGGTCTGCTTCTTGTGCACGTAGTCGATCTTGACGACCTCGCGACGGATGGTCTCGCGGTAGGCCACCTGCGGCTTTCCGACGTTGGCCTCGACCTTGAACTCGCGGCGCATGCGGTCCACCAGAATATCCAGGTGGAGCTCGCCCATGCCGGCGATGATCGTCTGACCGGTCTCGTCGTCCTGGTGGACCTGGAAGGTCGGGTCCTCCTCAGCCAGCTTCTGGATCGCGATGCCCAGCTTTTCCTGGTCGCTCTTGGTCTTCGGCTCGATGGCCACCGAGATGACCGGCGCTGGGAAGGTCATGGACTCGAGCACGATCTGCTCGTTCGGGTCACAGAGGGTGTCGCCCGTCGTGGTGTCCTTCAGGCCGATCATCGCGTAGATGTGGCCGGTGGAGGCCGAGTCGACGGGGTTCTCCTTGTTGGCGTGCATCTGGAACAGCTTGCCAACGCGCTCTTTCTTGCCCTTGGTCGAGTTGATCATCTGAGCACCGGTCTTCACGACGCCCGAGTAGACCCGGACGTAGGTGAGCCGACCGAAGAACGGGTGCGTCATCACCTTGAACGCCAGCGCCGAGAACGGCTCGTCCGCGTCGGGCTTGCGCACGATCTCCTTCTCGTGGTCGCGAACGTCATGGCCGATCATCGGCGGGACGTCCAACGGCGAAGGGAGGAAGTCGATGACGGCGTCGAGCATGGGCTGGATGCCCTTGTTCTTGAACGCCGAGCCACACAGCACCGGATAGACCTCGGAGGCGATCGTGAGCTTGCGGATCGCTCCCTTGATCTCGGCCACGGTGAGCTCCTCGCCGGCGAGGTACTTCTCCAGCAGCACGTCGTCGGCCTCTGCGACCCGCTCGAGCAGGTCGTGGCGATACTTCGCGGCGCTCTCGACCAGGTCGGCGGGGATCTCCTCGACGGTGTAGTCGTCGCCCATCTTGACGTCACCACGCCAGGTCAGTGCGCGCATCTGGATCAGGTCGACAATACCGATGAAGTCGTTCTCGGCGCCGATCGGAAGCTGGATGACCAGCGGGGTCGCACCAAGGCGCTCGATGATCGTCTTGACGGTGAAGTAGAAGTCCGCGCCGAGCTTGTCCATCTTGTTGACGAAACAGATGCGGGGGACGTCGTACTTGTCAGCCTGACGCCACACGGTCTCGGACTGCGGCTCGACGCCTTCCTTGCCGTCGAACACGGCAACGGCACCGTCAAGGACACGCAGGGACCGCTCGACCTCAACGGTGAAGTCCACGTGGCCCGGGGTGTCGATGATGTTGATCTGGTGGTCGTCCCAGAAGGTCGTCGTCGCGGCCGACGTGATCGTGATGCCGCGCTCCTGCTCCTGCTCCATCCAGTCCATCGTGGCAGCGCCATCGTGGACTTCGCCGATCTTGTAAGTGATTCCTGTGTAGAACAAGATCCGCTCGGTCGCTGTCGTCTTTCCGGCATCGATGTGAGCCATGATGCCGATGTTTCGGACCTTGGTCAGGTCCGTAAGGACGTCGAGTGCCACGGTGTCTTATCTCGTCTCGTCTTGAGGGTGGTGATATGGGGGCGAACGGGGTTCGGTGCCGGTTGTCCGGCCGCTGACTCGCGTCCGCGGGTGTGTCTGGTGCGGGTCGACCAGAGCCGACCCGCGCCAGAGACTGCTACCAGCGGTAGTGCGCGAAGGCCTTGTTGGACTCAGCCATCTTGTGCGTGTCCTCGCGACGCTTGACCGCGGCGCCCAAGCCGTTGCTCGCGTCGAGGATCTCGTTCATGAGGCGCTCGGTCATCGTCTTCTCGCGACGCTGACGGGAGTAGCCGACCATCCAGCGCAGGGCCAGCGTGGTCGGGCGACCACCCTTGACCTCAACCGGGACCTGATAGGTGGCGCCACCGACACGGCGGCTCTTGACCTCGAGGGCGGGCTTGATGTTGTCGAGCGCACGCTTGAGGGTGACGACCGGGTCGGCGCCCGTCTTGGCGCGGGCACCTTCAAGAGCGCCGTAGACGATGGTCTCGGCGATGGACTTCTTGCCGTCCACCAGGATCTTGTTGACCAGCTGGGTGACCAGCGGCGAGCCGTAGACCGGATCGACGACGAGCGGCCGCTTCGGGGCGGGACCCTTGCGAGGCATTACTTCTTCTCCATCTTCGCGCCGTACTTGCTGCGAGCCTGCTTGCGGTTCTTGACACCCTGGGTGTCAAGGGAGCCACGGACGATCTTGTAACGGACACCGGGGAGGTCCTTCACTCGGCCGCCACGCACGAGCACGATCGAGTGCTCCTGCAGGTTGTGGCCGACGCCGGGGATGTACGCCGTGACCTCGATGCCACCGGTGAGCCGCACACGGGCGACCTTGCGAAGGGCAGAGTTCGGCTTCTTGGGGGTGGTGGTGTACACGCGTGTACACACACCACGGCGCTGCGGGCTGCCCTTGAGCGCCGGGGTCTTGGTCTTGCTGACCTTGTCCTGGCGGCCCTTGCGGACCAGCTGGTTGATCGTAGGCACTGATTCTCCATACGTCGTGAATGTCGTCTGTCCTGGTCACGCCGCGGCGACAACCAGAACATCCTTGTGGATGTCCTGGTCCGTGCTCCGAGCCGTCAGGCCCTGGAGCTCGAACAAGGTGCTCCCCCCTGCACTTTCCGGCACACCCCAAAGCGGAATGGCGCGGACTGCCCGGCGGGAGGTTCGATCCTGATCGCCACCGGCTTCGGCCCTGGCGGGACGCGATGCGGATCTGGTCAGGCTCAGGCGCCCAGAACAGCCCAGGCACAGTTGACAAGGTTACTGCCTCGACCCATAGCATCCAAATCGGTATTCCGTCACCCAACCAGACGCAGAAGCGGGGCGGACCCGAAGGCCCGCCCCGCTGATACTGCAGCTGTTTGCCTGTCGATCAGTCGCGGTCGAAACCGAGGCTTGCGTCATCCAGACGGATCGCCTCGCCCGTACCCGGGCCGAAGGCCGGATAGTCGAACTGCTCGAAGTTCGGCATGGTGTACATCGCGGCCTTGGCCTCTTCGGTCGGCTCCACCTTGACGTTGCGGTAGCGCGGAAGACCGGTACCCGCCGGGATGAGCTTTCCGAGGATGACGTTCTCCTTCAGGCCGAGCAGCGTGTCCGACTTGGCGTGGATCGCCGCATCGGTCAGCACTCGGGTGGTCTCCTGGAAGGACGCCGCCGACAGCCAAGACTCGGTTGCCAATGAAGCCTTGGTAATACCCATCAGCTCGGGTCGACCGGACGCAGGCTTGTTGCCCTCGGACTGCACACGACGGTTCTCGGACTCGAAGCGACCGCGCTCGGCAAGCTCACCGGGCAGCAGGTCCGCATCGCCGGCCTCGATGATCGTGACGCGACGCAGCATCTGACGGACGATGACCTCGATGTGCTTGTCGTGGATCGAGACACCCTGCTGGCGGTAGACGCTCTGGACCTCGTCCACCAGGTGCATCTGCACCTGACGTGGGCCGAGGATCCTCAGCACCTGCTTCGGGTCGATCGCGCCCTGGACCAGCTTGTGGCCCACCTCGACGTGATCGCCATCGGCGACGAGCAGACGCGAGCGCTTGCTCACCGGGTAGGCGTGCTCCTCGGAACCATCGTCCGGGGTGAGCACGATCCGACGCGTCTTGTCAGTGTCCTCGATCATGACGCGGCCGTTGGCCTCGGCGATCGGAGCCACACCCTTGGGGGTGCGCGCCTCGAAGAGCTCGACCACACGCGGCAGACCCTGCGTGATGTCATCGCCTGCCACACCACCGGTGTGGAAGGTGCGCATCGTCAGCTGGGTGCCGGGCTCGCCGATGGACTGGGCGGCGATGATGCCGACCGCCTCGCCGATGTCGACCATCTTGCCGGTGGCCAGGGATCGGCCGTAGCACGCGGCGCAGGTGCCGACCTTGGAGTCACAGGTCAGGACCGAACGAACCCGGACCTTCTCGATCCCGGCCGCCACGAGCGCGCCGATGACGACGTCACCCAGGTCGATGCCGGCTTTGGCCAGCAGCGCTCCGTTGTGCTCGACGTCCTCGGCAAGCGTCCGCGCGTAGACGCTGGTCTCGACGTCTTCATGTCGGACCAGGACGCCCTGGCTGTTCTTCTGGACGATCGGCATGAACAACCCACGGTCGGTTCCGCAGTCTTCCTCACGAACGATGACGTCCTGCGAGACATCCACCAGACGACGGGTCAGGTAACCCGAGTCGGCGGTACGCAGTGCGGTGTCGGCCAGACCCTTGCGGGCTCCGTGCGTCGAGATGAAGAACTCCAGGACGGACAGACCCTCACGGAAGTTCGCCTTGATCGGGCGCGGGATGATCTCGCCCTTGGGGTTGGACACCAGGCCACGCATGCCGGCGATCTGACGCAGCTGCATCCAGTTACCGCGCGCCCCGGAGGACACCATCCGGTAGATGGGGTTGGTGTGCGGGAGATTGGCTTCCATCTCCTTGGCGACCTCGTTGGTCGCCTGCGTCCAGATCTCGATGAGCTCCTGACGACGCTCGTCGTCGGTGATCAGACCACGCTCGTACTGGGTCTGGACCTTGGCGGCCTTGGCCTCGTAGCCCTCAAGGATCTCGATCTTGCGTGGCGGCGTGACGACGTCGGAGATGGCGACCGTGGAACCCGAACGGGTGGCCCACGAGAAGCCGGTCTCCTTCAACGCGTCCAGCGAGGCCGCGACCTGAGCCTTGGTGTAGCGCTCGGCCAGGTCGTTGACGATCAGCGACAGCCGCTTCTTGTCGACCTTTTCGTCGACGAACGGGTAGTCCAGCGGCAGCGTCTCGTTGAAGAGCGCCCGACCCAGGGTGGTCTCGACGGTAAGCGCGGCGACGATGCCGTCCTCGTTTGCCTCGACACCCTCCGGCAGGGTCATGCCCGCCGGCGGAACGACGTCCTTCATACGGATCTTGACCGTCGAGCCCAGCTCGAGCTCGTGGGCGTCGAACGCCATCCGGGCCTCCGCCACGGAGGAGAACGCACGACCGGTGCCTTTGCCGTTCTCGACGGGGACCGTCAGGAAGTAGATGCCGACGATCATGTCCTGGGTGGGCATGGTCACCGGACGGCCATCGGCAGGCTTGAGGATGTTGTTGCTCGACAACATCAGGATGCGGGCTTCGGCCTGGGCCTCTGCAGACAACGGCAGGTGCACAGCCATCTGGTCACCGTCGAAGTCGGCGTTGAAGGCCGAACAGACCAAGGGGTGGATCTGGATGGCCTTGCCCTCGACGAGCTGAGGCTCGAAGGCCTGGATGCCGAGGCGGTGCAGCGTGGGCGCACGGTTGAGCAGAACAGGGTGCTCGGTGATGACCTCTTCGAGGACGTCCCACACGTGGCTATAGCGCTCGTTGTTTCCGCCAGCCCGCTCGACCATGCGCTTGGCGCTCTTGATGTTCTGAGCGTGGTCGAGGTCGACCAGCCGCTTCATCACGAACGGTTTGAAGAGCTCCAGGGCCATCTGCTTGGGCAGACCACACTGGTGCAGCTTCAGCTGCGGACCGACGACGATGACCGAACGGCCGGAGTAGTCGACGCGCTTGCCGAGGAGGTTCTGACGGAAGCGACCCTGCTTGCCCTTGAGCATGTCGGAGAGCGACTTCAGCGGACGGTTGCCGGGACCTGTGACCGGACGACCACGACGGCCGTTGTCGAAGAGCGCGTCCACGGCCTCCTGCAACATGCGCTTCTCGTTGTTGACGATGATCTCGGGCGCGCCGAGATCGAGCAGTCGCTTGAGTCGGTTGTTGCGGTTGATCACGCGACGGTACAGATCGTTCAGGTCGGAGGTGGCGAAGCGGCCACCATCGAGCTGGACCATCGGCCGCAGGTCCGGAGGAATGACCGGAACGCAGTCCAGGACCATGCCGGTCGGGTGGTTGCGGGTCACCTGGAAAGCAGTGACGACGCGCAGACGCTTGAGCGCGCGGGTCTTCTTCTGGCCCTTGCCGGTCGCGATGATCTCGCGCAGCATCTCGGTCTCGGCGTCGAGGTCGAAGGTGTCGAGACGCTTCTGCAACGCCGCGGCCCCCATCGAGCCCTCGAAGTACAGTCCGAAGCGGTCACGCATCTCGCGGTAGAGGATCTCGTCGCCCTCAAGGTCCTGGACCTTCAGGTTCTTGAACCGGTCCCAGACCTGCTCGAGACGCTCGATGTGCTGGTCCGCACGCTTGCGGATCGCGTTGATCTCACGCTCGGCACCCTCACGGACCTTGCGGCGCACATCGGCCTTGGCGCCCTCGGCCTCAAGCTCGGCCAGGTCGGTCTCGAGCTTCTTGTGGCGGCCTTCGATGTCGGCGTCGCGACGGTTGACGTATTCCTTCTTCTCCACCTCGATCTGTGTCTCGAGCGAGGGCAGATCACGATGACGCTCGTCGATGTTGACCGACGTGATCATGTACGCCGCGAAGTAGATGACCTTCTCGAGGTCCTTCGGAGCCAGGTCGAGCAGGTAGCCCAGACGGCTCGGAACGCCCTTGAAGTACCAGATGTGAGTGACCGGAGCGGCGAGCTCGATGTGGCCCATCCGCTCACGACGCACCTTGGCGCGGGTGACCTCAACGCCACAGCGCTCACAGATGATGCCCTTGAAGCGCACGCGCTTGTACTTGCCGCAGTAGCACTCCCAGTCCCGGGTCGGACCAAAGATCTTCTCGCAGAAGAGACCGTCCTTCTCCGGTTTCAGGGTCCGGTAGTTGATGGTCTCAGGCTTCTTCACCTCGCCATGGCTCCACTGTCGGATGTCGTCCGCGGTCGCCAGGCCAATGCGCAACTCGTCGAAGAAGTTGACGTCGAGCACGTGTGTCCTTCTCTCGCTAAAAACGTGAAAAACGGTCTGATCAGTTATAAGTCAACAGCCGTGCCGGTATGCAGTGAGCTCCTCGCCCCTGACCCTCGTCAGGAGGTGAGCACCCGGCATACCGACCAACCGTCAGACCTCGTCGACGCTGCTCGGCTCGCGCCGGGACAGGTCTATGCCAAGTTCTTCCGCGGCGCGGAAGACATCTTCGTCGGGGTCCTTCATGTCGATGGACGTGCCGTCGCTGGACAGCACCTCGACGTTGAGGCACAGCGACTGCATCTCCTTGATGAGTACCTTGAAGGATTCGGGGATGCCGGGCTCGGGGATGTTCTCGCCCTTGACGATCGCTTCGTAGACCTTGACGCGACCAGTCACGTCGTCGGACTTGATCGTCAACAGCTCCTGCAGCGCGTATGCCGCGCCATAGGCCTCGAGCGCCCAGACCTCCATCTCGCCGAAGCGCTGGCCACCAAACTGGGCCTTACCGCCGAGCGGCTGCTGGGTGATCATCGAGTAGGGGCCGGTGGATCGGGCGTGGATCTTGTCGTCCACCAGGTGGTGGAGCTTCAAGATGTACATGTAGCCCACAGAAACCGGCTCCGGGAACGGCTCGCCGGAACGGCCGTCGAACAGCCGGGTCTTGCCCGAACCGTCGATGAGACGCACACCGTCGCGAGTCTTGAGCGTGGAGTCGAGCAGACCGGTGATCTCGTCCTCGCGAGCACCGTCGAAGACGGGGCTGGCCACGCGGGTGCCAGGTACGGCCTCCCGCGCATCGGCCTTGATGTCCTTGGCCCAGTTGGGGTTACCGTCGATCTTCCAGCCGCGTGACGCCGCCCAGCCCAGGTGGATCTCAAGGATCTGACCGACGTTCATCCGGCCCGGAACGCCGAGCGGGTTGAGCACGACGTCAACCGGCGTGCCGTCCTCAAGGAACGGCATGTCCTCGATCGGAAGGATCTTGGAGATGACGCCCTTGTTGCCGTGGCGGCCGGCGAGCTTGTCACCATCGGTGATCTTGCGCTTGTTGGCCACGAAGACGCGGACGAGCTGGTTGACGCCCGGGGGCAGGTCATCGCCCTCATCCTTGTCGAAGACCTTGACACCGATCACGGTGCCGGTCTCGCCGTGGGGAACCTTCAGCGAGGTGTCGCGCACCTCGCGCGCCTTCTCGCCGAAGATGGCACGCAGCAGGCGCTCCTCCGGGGTGAGCTCGGTCTCGCCCTTGGGCGTGACCTTGCCGACCAGCAGGTCGCCATCGCGAACCTCCGCGCCGATGCGGATGATGCCGCGCTCGTCCAGGTCAGCCAGAACCTCCTCGGAGACGTTCGGGATGTCCCGGGTGATCTCCTCGGGGCCGAGCTTGGTGTCGCGGGCGTCGACCTCGTGCTCCTCGATGTGGATCGAGGAGAGGACGTCGTCCTGGACCAGGCGGCTGGAGAGGATGATCGCGTCTTCGTAGTTGTGACCTTCCCACGGCATGAATGCCACGAGCAGGTTGCGGCCAAGGGCCATCTCGCCACCGTCGGTCGCGGGACCGTCGGCGATCACACCGCCCACTTCGAGGCGCGCGCCCTCCTCGACCATGACCCTCTGGTTGTACGAGGTGCCCTGGTTGGAACGGTTGAACTTCGCGATCGGGTAGGACTGGGAGGTCCCGTCGTCGTTGGCGATGGTCACCACGTCAGCGGAGACCTCCTGAACGACGCCGGCTTTGTCGGCCCGGACAACGTCACCGGAGTCGAGCGCCGCGCGGTACTCCATGGCGGTGCCGACCAGCGGCGCCTCCGACCGCACCAGCGGGACGGCCTGGCGCATCATGTTGGATCCCATGAGCGCACGGTTGGCGTCGTCATGCTCAAGGAAGGGAATCAGCGCGGTAGCGGCCGAGACCATCTGGCGAGCGGCAACGTCCATGTAGTCCACGTCGGCGCCGGGCACGTACTCGACCTCGCCGCCCTTGGTACGGACCAGCACGCGCTCCTCGGCGTAGTGACCATCGGCGGTCAACGGGGCGTTCGCCTGCGCGATGACCCACCTGTCCTCTTCATCGGCCGACAGATAGTCGACCTCGTCGGAGACCTTGCCGTTCGTGACCTTGCGGTACGGCGTCTCCACGAAACCGAACGCGTTGATGCGTCCGTAGGAGGCGAGCGAACCGATCAGACCGATGTTCGGGCCTTCAGGGGTCTCGATCGGGCACATGCGGCCGTAGTGCGAGGGGTGGACGTCACGGACCTCCATGCCGGCGCGGTCACGGGAGAGACCGCCCGGGCCGAGCGCTGACAGGCGGCGCTTGTGGGTCAGACCCGCGAGCGGGTTGTTCTGGTCCATGAACTGCGACAGCTGGCTGGTACCGAAGAACTCCTTGATGGAGGCGACGACCGGCCGGATGTTGATCAGGGTCTGCGGCGTGATGGCTTCGACGTCCTGGGTGGTCATCCGCTCGCGGACGACGCGTTCCATGCGGGACAAGCCGGTGCGGACCTGGTTCTGGATCAGCTCGCCTACGTTGCGCAGACGACGGTTGCCGAAGTGGTCGATGTCATCGACCTCGACGGGCACGTCGATCGACTTGCCGTCGCGGTGACCGAGCATGGTCGGCTCGCCGGCGTGCAGGGCGACGATGTGACGGATCGAGGCGACGATGTCATCGATCGACAGGACCGACGCGGCGAGGGGTGCCTCAACGCCCAGCTTCTTGTTGATCTTGTAGCGACCAACCTTGGCCAGGTCGTAGCGCTTGGGGTTGAAGTACAGGTTGTCCAGGAGGGTCTGGGCCGCCTCACGAGTCGGCGGCTCGCCCGGACGCAGCTTGCGGTAGATGTCCAGCAGCGCGTCGTCCTGCCCGGTGGTGTGGTCCTTCTCCAGCGTCTGACGCATGGACTCGTACTCGCCGAACTCCTCGAGGATCTTGGCCTCGGACCAGCCCAGTGCCTTCAGGAGCACCGTGACCGACTGCTTGCGCTTGCGGTCGACGCGGACGCCGACCATGTCACGCTTGTCGATCTCGAACTCCAACCACGCACCGCGGCTCGGTATCACCTTGGCCGTGTAGACGTCCTTGTCGGAGGTCTTGTCGGGGTTCCGCTCGAAGTAGACGCCGGGGCTACGGACGAGCTGGGAGACGACCACCCGCTCGGTGCCGTTGATCACGAACGTGCCGCGCTCGGTCATCAACGGGAAGTCGCCCATGAACACGGTCTGGCTCTTGATCTCACCAGTCGTGGTGTTCATGAACTCCGCGGTGACGAACAGCGGGGCGGAATACGTCATGTCGCGCTCTTTGCACTCAGCGATCGAGTACTTCTTCTCTTCGAACCGGTGGTCGCGGAATGACAGCGACATCGATCCCGAGAAGTCCTCGATCGGGGAGATCTCCTCAAAGATCTCCTCGAGGCCGGACCTGTCCGGCACATCCCCACGGCCTGCCGCCTTGGCTTCGGCGACGCGCGCTTGCCAGCGTTCGTTGCCGAGCAGCCAGTCAAAGCTCTCGGTCTGCAGAGCCAGAAGGTCGGGCACTTCTAGGGGTTCGCGGATCTTCGCAAAAGAGATACGGCCTGAAGCCGTTATAGCAGTGGAAACAGTCTGGGTCGCGGTGCGCGAAGCAGCCAAGGATGGTCCTTCCACGGGCATTCTGAAACTGAAAGTTCAGCGCTACCGGGCGAACACGTTCTCAGCGAGACGACATAGATCGGACAAGGCTGTTGGGGCCGTGCCTGAGGGCTCTACGGAAGCGACGAGGCGGAACATGAGGCAGCGCAAAGCGACAGCCTACCTGTAAGTGGGCGCGTTAGTCCAACCGCGTCCGGGAACCACTATCTGCACACCGTACGACGTGCCATGAGGATGACCCCCCAAGCGCCCTGAGTCAAGACATGGATTTGGCGCTGCCCCATCCGCAAAGGTCCGCGCAGTTCTCGGACCCATTGGCATGAGGTGACGGGGGTGTCCAGCTGACTCACTCAGGATCCCCGCGTCAGCTTCGCTGTCTCAGACTGGATCAGGCTGATGACGACGCAGCACGAGTGGCGTGGCGCATCCTTACTAGTGATCGTCACCGCCGTGGCCATCGTCACCGCGGCGGTCGCTCTTGACCTCGAACTCGACGCCGTTGGATGCCGTGCCGCCCAAGGGGGTGACAATGACGTCAACCTCATGACCAGAGACAAGGGCCGGGACCCTCACGACGATCCTCGTGCTGCTCCAGTACGAGACGGTCGCGGCGACCGTGCCGAAATTCACTGTGCCAGGAGTTCCGAAACGACTGCCGGTGATGGTCACCCAGGTTCCGACGCGTGCCTCGTCGGTCGACAGCCCGCTGATGTGGGCGGCCGACGGCGTCGGGATGGCCGTGACCGTGATGGTCTTGGACACCGCAGCGCTGGGACCGCTGGCGTTTCTGGCGGTCAGCGCGATCGTGTAGGAGCGGTCCAGGCTGACGGTCACCCACGGGCTCGATCAGGCATGTCGCCAACGCAGCACGGGCCGCTTATCATCGTCGAACTTTCGCAAGTTCTTCGATGATCAAGCGGCCCGTGCCTGGTTCAGTTGTCGGCTAACCGATCAGCGGAACCAGCTGGTGAAACGGTCGAACCATCCGTGGTGACCGTCATCACCGTGGTGACCGTCATCACCGTCATCACCGTCATCACCGTCATCACCGTCATCACCGTCATGACCGCCAGCGGCCGTGACCGTGATGTCCGTCGTCGCCGTGTTGCCGGCGCCGTCCGCATTGGTAGCGGTCAGCGTCACCGTGTAGGTACCGGCCGCGGCGTAGGTCACCGACGGGCTCTGAAGGGTCGAGACCGTGCTGTTACCGAGGTCCCACGCCCACGAAATCGGGGTCTCCGACGAGGTGTCGGTCATGGCGACCGTCAGCGGGTCGGTCGCCGAGACGGCCGAGGTGAAGCTCGAGACGGGAACAACCACAACCGGGGCGGCCGTGACCGTGAAGGCCACATTGGCTGAGGTGCTCGCGCTGAAGAGCGCCAGGTCCGTCGGGGTGAAGACCGCGGTGTAGGAGTAGTCGGCTGCGGCAAGCGCAGCCAACGCCTTGGTGGCAGTACCAGAAGCGACCGGGCTGGTGCCCAGCGACGAGGTGCCGTTGAAGAACTCCACCGAACCTGCAGCACCCGCGCCGGCGACCGTTGCGGTCAGCGTCGCGTCGGCCGGTGCCTCGACCGGCGAAGCCGGGGACACGGCGAGAGCCGTGGTGGTCGTCACCTGAACAGGGGCCGCGGCGACGGTGATGGTGTACGTGGTGGAGGCGACCGAGCCTGAGCGCATCCACACGGTGTAGGTGTAGCTACCTGCAGCTGCAGGAGCCGTCATGGACACCGGGCCCGCATTGCTGGCATTGACGTGCACGCCGTTACCGGTGACCGCGTACCCGACCTTGGTGCCGGTGCTACCCGTGTAGGCGAGGCCGACCGTGTAGGCGGCACCGGGCGCCAGGGTGGCTTTGCTTGGTGTCGCAGCTACCGAGCCGCCACCGCTGTGACAGCCGGTGCAGCCCGTCTCGTAGGTGGGGTAAGCCTGCGCGGGCGCGATGTTCATCGTGGCCGCCACTACCGCTGCGGTCAGACCTGCCGCGAGTACCGCGACCTTCGGGATGTTCTTTCTCTTCAAACCAACAATTCGCAAAGGGTCCTCCATGGATCCGGCTTCGTACTTGATAGCGGTGCCTTGGGAAACCCCCCGACACCGGTGACGAGAGGATCCTGTCGTGCCTTGGCGACCCTGACATCCCCGTGAAGGCACTTTTTGGGCATACCTCATATTCCCGGCTTTCTATCCAGGGAGGGGCGGCAGGTCGGCTCGCCTCCGGCGGCTCGCCCTCGAGCTGGCTTCCAGGCCACCGGCAGCCCCGCGACCAGCAGGGATGCCGCCGGCTCGCGGGTGAAAGGCGACGCCAGTGAACACTCAGGATCGGGGCCTGGGTATAACCGGCGCCGATGTGATTCGCGATATACACGCGCCGAAAGGGTCTGCTTCTGCACAGCAAGACACCAAGAGATAGTCAAGAACACAAAGACAGCGGGACAGACCAGTTGGTCTGTCCCGCTGTCCTTGCTGCTTTGGTGTCTCGCAAAAACGTTCCCCGCGCACGCTATTGAAGCGCGTGCGGGGGCCTAGATCACTTGAGGGTGACGGTGGCTCCGGCGCCCTCGAGGGCAGCCTTGGCCTTCTCCGCAACCTCCTTGGCAACCTTCTCCAGGACCGGCTTCGGGGCGCCGTCGACGAGGTCCTTGGCCTCCTTCAGCCCGAGGCTGGTGAGCGCGCGGACCTCCTTGATGACCTGGATCTTCTTTTCGCCAGCGGCCTCGAGGACGACGTCGAACTCGTCCTGCTCCTCGACCTCGGCCACAGCGGCAGCGCCGCCGCCGGCCGCGGCAACGGCAACGGGGGCCGCAGCGGTGACACCGAAGGTGTCCTCGAACAGCTTCACGAACTCAGAGAGCTCGATCAGCGGCATTTCCTTGAAAGACTCGATGAGCTCTGCATTGCTGAGCTTTGCCATGGTGGCAGTTCCTTTCTGGTGATTCGTGCATATGCCGTGAGTGGCGTTGGTGATGGATCAAGCAGCAGCGACCGGGTCGCGTCAGCTTTCGTCGCCACCCGTGGCGACGTCTTTGGTGGTGTCGTCAAGCACCTCGACGGCGACCGCAGGTGCCTCGACGGCGTCCTTATCAACCGGCGCGTCCTGCGGAGCCACCTCAGGAAGCTCGGAGGGAGCCTCCACAGTGACTGATGTGGCTGCAGGAGTCTCTGCCTCGACCTTGGCACGCAGGGCGTCGACCACGCGGGCCGTCTGCGACAAGGGAGCGGCAAAGAGGTACACAGCCTTGCTCAGCGACGCCAACATGGCGCCAGCGAGCTTGGCCAGGAGAACCTCGCGGGACTCGAGGTCCGCGAGCTTGGAGATCTCCGCGGGAGACAAGGCCTTGCCGTCCAGGACGCCGGCCTTGATCACGAGGTGGGGGTTTGCCTTGGCGAAGTCACGCAGGCCCTTGGTCGCCTCAACCGGGTCACCGGTGATGAAGGCGATCGCGGACGGACCCGAGAGCTGACCATCAAAAGCCGTTACTCCGGCTCTCTTGGCTGCGATCTCGGTGAGCGTGTTCTTCACGACGGCGTAGGTAGCGTGCTCGCGGATGCTCTTACGCAGCGTTGTCAGCTGCGCCACGGTCAAGCCGCGGTACTCCGTGAGCACGGCCGCACCCGAGTTGCGGAACTTGTCCGTCAACTCGGCGATGACTGCTGCCTTGTCGGGCTGTGCCACTGGGCCTCCTTCCGAAATGAAATACCGGAGAAGGTGACCACAAACAAGAAGAGCCCCGGCGCAGGGCGCGGGGCTCGCGGAATACAGATGATGTATGCCGGTCACGTGCGATCCTGCGCTGGTTGCCCGCATGCTGCGGAACCTTCGGTCACCCTGCGAGGAGCAGAATGACAACCGGCGGTCTTTGGTCGAGGCTCAGCGTACGGGGCAGGCGGCCGCAGTCAAAATCGGCCTCAGTCAAGATCGACCGGTCGACATCTCGGTCGCAGCCACGGTCCCCCGGGCGGGAACGCAACGAGGCCGCACCGACGATCGGGTGCGGCCTCGCAACATGTGCGGGTGAGTCAGGTCGTCAGGTGACTACAGCGCAGCCTCGTCCTCGACGAGAAGGTTGCGGGTGCGGCTCTGATCCAGGGGGATACCGGGGCCCATGGTCGTCGACATCGTGGCCTTCTCGATGAACCGGCCCTTGGACGCGGACGGCTTGAGGCGCAGGATCTCGTCCAGAGCCGCGCCGTAGTTCTCCACCAGCTTGGTCTCGTCGAACGAGGCCTTGCCGATGATGAAGTGCAGGTTGGCATGCTTGTCGCTGCGGAACTCGATCTTGCCGCCCTTGATGTCGCTGACAGCCTTGGCCACGTCCATCGTCACGGTGCCGGTCTTGGGGTTGGGCATGAGGCCACGCGGACCCAGCACCTTGCCCAGACGGCCGACCTTGCCCATCAGGTCCGGCGTCGCCACGACGGAGTCGAAGTCGAGCCAGCCCCCTGCCACCTTGTCGAGCAGCTCGTCCGAGCCGACGTAGTCGGCGCCGGCGGCCGTTGCCTGCGCTGCACGTTCGCCTGTGGCGAAGACCAGGACCCTTGCGGTCTTGCCGGTTCCGTGCGGGAGGTTGACGGTGCCGCGGACCATCTGGTCGGCCTTGCGCGGGTCAATGCCCAGTCGCATGGCGACCTCAACGGTCGAGTCGTACTTGGTGCTGGTGGTGGCCTTGGCCAGCCGGACGGCCTCGAGGGGTGCGTAGACCTTGGTGAGGTCTATCTTCTCGGCCGCGGTGCGGTATGCCTTGCTGCGCTTCACTTCTGCTCCTGGTGCGTGAGTACGGTCTTGCAGAGTTCGTGGTCGAACGGGCCAGCGCTGGCCCTGCCACTTGAGCCGGCCTGTATCAGCCGGTGGTGACGCCCATGGACCGAGCCGTGCCGGCGATGATCTTGGCCGCCTGGTCGATGTCGTTGGCGTTGAGGTCTTCCATCTTCGTCAGGGCGATCTCACGGACCTGGTCGGCCGTGAGATGGGCGACCTTTGTCTTGTGAGGTTCGCCAGAGCCTTTGGCCACGCCGGCAGCCTTCTTGATCAGCTCGGCGGCCGGAGGCGTCTTGGTGATGAAGGTGAACGAGCGGTCCTCATAGACCGTGATCTCCACGGGGATGACGTTTCCGCGTTGTGACTCCGTCGCAGCGTTGTACGCCTTGACGAACTCCATGATGTTGACACCATGCTGACCGAGGGCGGGGCCCACGGGTGGTGCCGGCGTCGCTGCGCCGGCCTGGATCTGCAGCTTGATGAAGCCTGCGATCTTCTTCTTTTTGGGAGGCATTGTCTGGGTCCTTGTTTTCTGGGGATAGTGCGGGTGCATCTGGTACTGCGGATGGTGCCGTCTGACCGCCGTAAGGCAACGGCCAGACGCCGCTCAGTCAGATCTTGGCGACCTGGCTGAACGAAAGCTCGACCGGTGTCTCGCGGCCGAAGATCGAGACCAGCACCTTGAGCTTCTGGCTCTCGGGGTTGATCTCGGAGATGGTGGCAGGAAGGGTCTCGAACGGCCCCTCCATGACGGTGACGGACTCGCCAACCTCGAAGTCGACGATCTGGGTCTCGCCGGCGCGGGCTCCGCCGGCGGCACCTGCTGGCTCACCAGCGGTGTCGAAGACCGGGTTGAGCATCGTGTAGATCTCATCGTGCGACAGCGGGACCGGCTGGTGGGTGTGACCCACGAAGCCAGTGACACCAGGCGTGTGGCGCACAGCGCCCCAGCTCTCGTCGGTCAGATCCATGCGGACCAGGACGTATCCGGGCATCCGTACGCGGGTGACCAGCTTGCGCTGTCCGCCCTTGATCTCGCTGACGGTCTCCATGGGGACCTCAACATCGAAGATGTACGGCTCCATGTTCAGGGAGGTCACGCGGCTCAGAAGGTTGGCCTTGACCCGGTTCTCGTAGCCGGCGTAGGAGTGAATGACGTACCAGTCACCCTCCTGGACGCGCAGCTTGGCGCGGAAGGCGGCCTCGTCCTCGACCGCGTCGTCAGTCTGCTCGACCGCGTCAACCGCCGCGTCGGTCGGCTCGACCGCGTCAACCGCCGCGTCGGTCGGCTCGACTGCGTCGTCATTCTGTACGTCGACGTCAGCCTGTTCGACGACGCCGACGACCTGCTCGCCGTCGGCCGACTGGTCGACGGAGACCTCGGAAGTCCACTTCTCGGACACGCTTATGACCTACTTCCTGACTGTTGAACTGAGGAGTTTCAGTTACCGAACGCGAGAGCCACCAGCTTGACGATCAGCTGGTCGGCGCCCCACACCAAAGCCATGACGACGGAGACAAAGACGATGACGACGGAGGTGTACGTGGTCAGCTCGTGACGCGTCGGACGAACGACCTTGCGGAGCTCGTCCAGGATCTGGCTGACGAACAGTGCGATAGCCCCGAAGAAGCGGCCCACCGGGTTGCCCTTTTGGGGCGCGTTGCGGCGTGCGCGATCTGAGCCAGCAGCGCCTGCCGTGCTCGTCTCGGTCATCTCGCGTGCCTTTCGTCCTTGTCTGATTGAACCATGCAGGGCAGGAGGGACTCGAACCCCCAACCGCCGGTTTTGGAGACCGGTGCTCTACCAATTGAGCCACTGCCCTATGTGCGATTGTGCGGGTTGGCGCACAGATTGAGCTTGCACATGTGGGTGCCTGGGGGCCTCGGGGCATGCCTGAGCATGGTTGTCGTCAACCACCCAGTGGGTGAGCATACGCGAGGTCAGCGGGCCAATGCGAACTCGGCCTCGAGCGCCAGTGACCAGCCTGCGGACCTGAGCGGCACGGCATACCAACGTCTGCCAACATTGTCCCGTGACCGACCCCACCCCCCGCCCCCGAGTCTCCCGCCGCATCGGCGCGATTGCCGAGTCAGCGACGCTTGCCGTTGACGCCAAAGCCAAGGCGCTCAAGGCCAGCGGCCGTCCCGTCATCGGCTTCGGAGCGGGTGAGCCCGACTTCGCCACCCCCGACTACATCGTCGCCGCGGCCGTCAAGGCGGCTCAGGACCCGGTGAACCATCGCTACACGCCGGCGGCGGGACTGCCCGAGCTGAGGAAGGCGATCGTCGACAAGACGTTCCGCGACAGCCACTACCGGGTGAGCGTGGACCAGGTGCTCGTCACCAACGGCGGCAAGCACGCCGTGTACAACACTTTCGCCGCACTGCTCGACCCGGGCGACGAAGTGCTGCTGCCGGCGCCGTACTGGACGACCTATCCCGAGGCCATCAAGCTTGCCGGCGGCACCACTGTCGAGGTGTTCGCGGGCGAGGACCAGAACTACCTTGTGGCCGTCGAACAGCTCGAGGCTGCGCGAACGCCGCGGACCAAGGCGCTGATGTTCTGCTCGCCGTCCAACCCCACCGGCGCGGTCTACTCCCCCGAGCAGATCCGGGGAATCGGTCGCTGGGCCGTGGCGAACGGGATCTGGGTCATCACCGACGAGATCTACGAGCACCTGACGTATGACGGTGCGCGCGCGGTCTCCATGCCGGTCGAGGTGCCCGAGCTTGCCGACACCTGCGTGGTGCTCAACGGCGTAGCCAAGACGTACGCCATGACGGGATGGCGCGTCGGCTGGATGATCGGCCCGCGCGACGTCATCAAGGCGGCGACCAACCTGCAGTCGCACTCGACATCGAACGTCTCCAACATCCCCCAGCGTGCGGCGATCGCGGCGCTCACCGGGTCCCTGGACGCCGTCGAGATGATGAAGGTGGCCTTCGACCGCCGCCGACGCACCATCGTCGCGATGCTCAACGACATCGAGGGCGTCCACTGCCCGGTGCCCACCGGTGCCTTCTATGTCTACCCGTCAGTCAAGGGCCTTCTCGGAAAGACCATCCGTGGCCGGGTGTGCACCACATCGGCTGAGCTCGCCACGTTGATCCTGGACGAGGTCGAGGTCGCCGTCGTGCCTGGTGAGGCGTTCGGGCCCAGCGGTTATCTTCGGCTGTCCTATGCGCTCGGCGACGACGACCTGGTCGAAGGCGTTGCGCGCCTCCAGACGCTGCTCGGCGAGGCACACTGACCCGTATGCCTCGACTCGTAGGTCTGCTCCCCAAAGCGCACCTGCATCTTCACTTCACCGGTTCGATGCGGCTGACCACGCTCATGGAGCTGGCGAGCAAGCACGGCATCCGTCTACCTGACGCGCTGACCGGGTCCTGGCCACCGGCGCTGAGCGTGGGAGACGAACGTGGCTGGTTCCGTTTCCAGCGCCTCTACGACATGGCTCGCGCGTGCGTGCGCGACGAGAGCGACATGCGTCGGATCGTTCGCGAGGCGACCGTTGACGACGCCGCTGAGGGTTCACAGTGGCTCGAGATCCAGGTCGACCCAACCTCGTATGCACCGTTTGTCGGCGGCATCACCCCAGCTCTGGAGATCATCCTGGACGAGGCGCGGTGCGCCGCCGAAGATGCCGGCATCGGTGTGGCCGTCATCGTTGCTGCGAGCCGGGTCCGGCACCCGCTGGATGCGCGAATCCTTGCGCGGCTTGCCGCGCGCTACGCCGGTGGCGGCTCTGGACATGTGGTCGGATTCGGGTTGAGCAACGATGAACGCCGTGGAATCACAGCCGAGTTCGCGCCGGCCTTCGATATCGCGCGTCGCGCCGGACTCGCCTGCGTTCCTCACGGCGGAGAGCTGCTGGGAGCGCCTGCGGTTCAAGAGACTCTGATCGCCCTTGCCCCCGATCGACTGGGACACGGCATCCGCAGCGTTGAGGACCCGCAGGTGCTTGACGAAGTAGTGCGTCGCGGCATCACGCTCGAGGTGTGCCCCGGCAGCAACGTCGCGCTTGGCGTGTACGGAGTGGTTGGAGACGTACCGATGCGTCAGCTGATCGAGGCCGGCGCCCGCATCGCGTTGGGAGCGGACGACCCCTTGTTGTTCGGCTCGCGGCTCAACGCGCAATACGACATCGCACGCACCGAACATGGTCTCTCGGACGTCGAGCTTGCCGAGCTGGCACGAGGTTCGGTCACGGGCTCGCGGGCTCCTGAGCCGGCACGCCGGCAGATGTTCGCGGGCATCGACGACTGGCTCGCGGGTCACCCCGCTGAACCCGAGGTCCTCGACGCCGAGGACACGCTGTCTAGACCCGGTCAAACGCTTCCGCATAGCTGAAGCGACCCGACATCGAGGTCGCTGATGCAAGCAGGACCCGTGCTTGGAAGTGATCGCCCCATGACTCATCCGGGGCTTGGATCCCGAGCCGCGAAGCCGGCACCACTCCATCGAGACGACCTCGGCTGCAACAGACATGCCCGACAACCTCGGAGTCAGCCACGGCCACGAGGCTCAGACCCTCGAGCCAGTCGGGGCCGGCGCGCAGCTCCTTGACGAGCCTGACCTCGGGTGGCTGATCACCGGTTCGGCCCACAGACCCGCACCCGAAGGCTTCGCATGCACGGCGCTGATCGCCGCGATATCTGACGGTTTCTCGCGGCGAATCAGCATGCGGTCAGAGCGAGAGTCCGACAAGAACCGGCTCATTCACCAGGCTCACCCCGAACGCGTCGCGAACGCCGTCGCGGATCTCATGGGCCAGTGCGATGACGTCTCCGGCGGTCGCAAAACCCCTGTTGGTCACGGCAAGGGTGTGTTTGGTCGACAGCGCTGCCGGGCCTGGGAGGCCGTACCCCTTGCCGAACCCTGCCCTGTCGATCAGCCATGCAGCACTGGTCTTGACGAGACCGTCCGGAGTGTCAAACCGTGGCACGACGACCGGCCTGTCCGCGTCGCCCAACCGGGTCTGGGCGCGACTCTGCAGCTCGGCATACGCGTTGGCGGACATGATCGGGTTGGTGAAGAACGACCCGCAGCTCCACGTGTCGTGGTCCGTGGAGTCAAGGACCATGCCCCGCTGACGGCGTTGGTCCAGCACGGCCGCCCGGGCATCCTCAAGGGGCACGCGCTCCCCCACCTCGATGCCGAGCGCGTGAGCCAGATCTGCATAGGTGACCGGCGCGGACAGCGATGCCAGCCTGAGCTGGAACACCACGTCAAGGACGACGTAACGGGACTCAGCCTTGAAGAGCGAGTGGCGATAGGTGAACCGGCAGTCGGCGTTGTCGAAGGTGTGGACCCTTTGCTCACGACGGTCCCAGACGCGAACCGCCGTGATGGTCTGGGCGACCTCCTGGCCGTAGGCGCCGACGTTCTGGATCGGGGTTGCACCCGCGCAGCCCGGGATGCCGGAGAGCGCCTCGATGCCGGACCATCCCTCGGCGACAGACCTGACGACCACGTCGTCCCAGACCTCACCAGCGGCCACACGGATCGTCACGACACCTTGAGGATCGTGGGACTCGACGGTGATCCCACCCGTCGCGATGCGGACCACCGAACCCGCGAAGCCCTCGTCGGAGATGACCAGGTTCGAGCCGCCGCCGACAACCAGCAACGGCTCGTCGGCATCGTCAACCGCGCGAATGGCGTCAACCAGCTCGTCAGTGGTGTCGACGGTGACCAGGCGTTGTGCCAGGCCACCCACTCGCATGGTGGTCAAGCCTGACAGCCGGACGTCATGTTCCTCTCGCATGAACGCAGTCAGTCGAGGAGGACGACCGCAGTGGCGCGGCCGAGCACCTTGTCCGTGCCACACATTGCGGTGAGCTCAACCGTCGCCCGTTTGGTCTGGTCGTCGACCGCCGCGACCACCGCGGTCACCGCGACGTCAGCACCGTTGTCGTAGGGCACCACCACGGGTTTGGTGAAACGTGTGCCGTACTCCACGATCCGGCCGGCATCGCCCACCCAGTCACTCACGATGTTGATCACCGAGCCCATGGTGAACATGCCGTGGGCGATGACGTCCGGAAGCCCCACGGACGTCATCG
>Ga0209587_1000126_pt1 | contig 36514 bp, 49 predicted proteins | sample NGEPerD_2_FD_184512 | JGI IMG/M metagenome (GOLD analysis project Ga0209587, IMG submission 184512) | Arctic peat soil microbial communities from the Barrow Environmental Observatory site, Barrow, Alaska, USA - NGEE PermafrostL1-D... | ecosystem: Environmental > Terrestrial > Soil > Wetlands >...
TTTCAGCATTTTAAGCCTCCTCATCTTTTGGCCCCCTTAATTCAATCTGATTAAAGGGTACCATCTAATGAATTAACTCGACAAGGTGTCCGGATGTTCCGAAATGCTGTCCGAATAATTCCGTTTTGCTGTCCGGATGTAGCCGTTACGCTGTCCGCATGTCACCGGAATCGGTGTCCGGATGGTGCCGAAATACGCAGGAGGCTGAGCTCGTCTATTGAGGCGATTTATTTATCGTTGGTACGGCGGAAAGAACGGCTTGAAGACGTCCTGAAAAACGAATTGAAACAAGTCTATGTATTCTCAATTGAGGATTATGAAGAGGCCACAGTTGAAGAACAAGATGAACTAGTGGGCGTTGCGGAGGGCGAAACGGATGCGCTAGACCTCTATGAATTGCAGCTGGAAATCAATGAATTGACGGATTTAATTAGGAAGGCCAATGGAGTTCGCTTGAGTGATGTGGAGCGAAAATATCAGGAGTTAGAATCTACCTTGTTTGGACCAGAGGCCCTTTTAACCAAAGGAGAAAAAATTCTTATTTTTTCGGAGGCCAAAGATACCCTAAATTACTTGGAACGGCGCTTACTTGATAGGGTACCATCGGTGGCGAAAATTGTAGGGGATTTTTCTATGGATAGACGTCGGGAAGAAATTGAAAAGTTCCGGGGTGACGTCCAGATTATGTTGGCAACCGATGCTGGTGGAGAATCAATCAACCTTCAATTTTGTAATCAGTTGATTAATTACGATGTTCCATGGAATCCGAACAGACTCGAGCAGCGTATGGGGCGTATTCATAGAATGGGTGGAGGGTGAGAGGATTGCTTATATTTAGCATTGAAGATTTATCTTTGGGCTCAACAGGCTTTATATCAAAATAAAGTTTTGGAACTTGGTCAGTAATTATTGATTCTTTCGCACGTTTCTTAGTCTTGTTTTTAATTTCTTTATCACCAACTGGAGTTGTCAAATTTGATGCAGTCATTAAACTCGTAAAAATAGGTTTGAGGAATGTGGGTACTAATTTATGGTTAGGGTATTGTTGGCTCTTATCTACCGGAAGGATAGTGCGCTGCTCGTTGAAATCGATGTATATACTGTCAATCATAAATCAGTCGGCAGATTGGTTATTTACGATCTGAATACGGAAGAATTAGAAAAGGTCCGCGAATCGAAAGAAGCTCTCCCTAAAGATATTAGTTTGTGGTTTGTTTAGATTTTCCCAACACAAATGCATGTAATTAGTTGGTGGAATATATCTTGTAGGTGGACTTACTTATTCTATCGGTGGAAGAAATCAATCGATTGATCCGCGCCCATGTAGCGCCGGACCACTTTCGCATCGATCGTCTCCACCATCATGGAAAGACCTGATTTAAGCAGAAACCCTCGGAAACTTTGCATGTCTTGTCGATAAGACGAGACGGTGAGCTTGGCATCGGTGTACTCTAAAAACGATTGATAAGCCTCTTCAAATTCCATACATGACCCTCCAGTAAGTTATTACCGTCGAGCGATGTATAATTATGCATTGCATGTATCAATAAATTCCACTTTCCCATAACACCTAGACCCATCACCTTTACTTTCCTGTAACTTGCCTTATGAGAGGCTTCGCATTTATATTTAATCGCCCTTGTCTTAATGTGCTCAGTCTTTGCACAGCAAGTCCATGGCAACGACATTTAATAAAATAATTAAGAGATCATTTAAAGGTTTTTCATGATTTCCGCCGAAAATTAAGTACAGACTAGAGAAAACCAAACAAAGTAGTGCCCTTCACTTGTGTTTGAGGGTAGTGAATTATCTTGAAATTAGGTGACTTCATGGTAAGGAAAATCTTAATAGCCTTTTTAATCGGGGGCATCGGTGGCTGGATTTTCAGTCTAGTCCATACCCCGATTCCTTGGACATTAGGACCATTAGTAAGTATAGCTATCGCAAAAATGGGGTTTAAAAGAGAAATATATTGGCCAGGACAAATTCGTAATATAGGCATGGTTATCTTGGGATATATGATGGGCAGGTCATTTACGCCTGAGACGGGCTATGAGATATTAACGTTATTTCCGATTTTAGTTATTGTTACTCTTGTCAATGTGGGCATCTCTTTGCTAGCAGGTTTAATTATCGGCCGATTTACAGGACTTAGCTTAGCAACTAGTTTTTTTGGTAGCTTGCCTGCGGGCTTAAATCAAACGACCACTATTTGTGAGGATATTGAAGGCGCTGATGTTGGAGCAATTACCTTAATGCAGACAATCCGAGTCTTAACGGTTGTCTTTACTGTTCCTTTTTTAGCTTTTCACGCTTTATCTGACAAGGTTGATCGCGTATTAACAGTAGCTAATCAGTTTGATTTATATGATTTTGGAAGCTTGGTGATCTATTTTCTTGTAATTGCAATTATTCTTGTTGTGGTGGGTAAATTTCTGAAAATGACGGGTGCTCTTTTTACCATACTTCCATTAGTAATCACAGCTGTTTTTGTGTTATCTGGAATGGATGCGCCACCATTACCATCGGGTATCGTAAAGCTAGCCCAGATTTTTGTGGGTATTCGAATAGGCAGCTCAATTAATATTTCAACGCTTACTAATTGGAAAAGGATTGCAATATTTAGTTTTCTAAGCATCTTAGGTATTCTGGTTGTCTTCTCCGGAATAGATTTACTTTTAACGCGAATCGCTCCGATTACGTTTCTGACCGCCTTTATCAGTACGGCACCAGGAGGGATGGCGGAGATGGGATTAACCGCAATGATGCTTCAGGCTGATCTTTCTACAGTGATTGCCTTTCAGTTGTTCAGGTTGATGTTCGTATTACTTGTCGCCATTCCGGCAGTTCGTTGGGGGTTAATACAATATAGAAGACGACAGACGAGAGAGTTTCATACATAACATATACCCAGATTGGCAAGCGACTTGTTGCTTTGATAAAGTGAAGAAGTTTTGAAAAGAGATGGCTCGTCTAAATGACGGGCCATTTTTTGGGTGGCATTCATCTTGCATTGTATTAGGTAGTATGACATAATTTCCCCAAGGAACTGACTGAAAGTGGCCAAGGAAAGGCCTCAGATAACTCAGAATGGAGGCGGAAATGGGAATGGCTGTAAAAATCACTGAAACGGTGTTAAGAGATGCCAACCAGTCACTTATCGCAACAAGAATGCCGTTTGAAGATTTTGAAGGAATTCTTGAAACGATGGATCAGGGTGGCTATTACTCACTTGAGTGTTGGGGCGGAGCGACTTTCGACTCATGCCTCAGGTATTTGGAGGAAGATCCATGGGAGAGGCTTAGAAGGATAAAATCTAAGGTGAAAAATACTAAGCTCCAGATGCTTCTCAGAGGGCAGAATCTTTTAGGCTATAAACATTATCCGGATGATGTGGTGAGGAAATTTGTAGAGCTTTCCGTCAAAAACGGTATCGACATCATAAGGATATTCGATGCACTCAATGACTTTAGAAATATTGAAGTTGCTCTCGATGAGACGCTCAAACAGGGAGCACATGCACAGGGCACAATTGCTTATACCGTAAGCCCAATACATAGTTTGGAAAAGTATGCTCAGATGGGTAAGCAGCTTGAAACGATGGGGGTTAACTCCATATGTGTGAAGGATATGGCCGGGATTATGGGCCCTCAAGAAGCGTTTGAGTTGCTCAAGACCCTAAAGGGGACTGTAAAACTACCAATATTTCTGCATGCGCATTCCACGACGGGTCTTGCCCCCCTAACTTACTTAAAAGCCATTGAAGCAGGATGTGATGGGATTGATACAGCAATTTCTTCGTTTTCTGGGGGTACGTCCCAGCCGGCTACAGAAACGATGTCTTATGCACTGAAGCAATTGGGCTATGAAACAGGGTTAGTGGAAGGAAAGCTAAAGAAGATCAACGATTTTTTCAAACCCGTAAAAGAAAAGTTTATTGCATCTGGAGCAATGAATCCCTTTGTGCTGGGAACTGAAACGGATGCGCTGGTTTATCAGATTCCTGGAGGGATGCTTTCTAATCTTATTGCCCAGCTAAAACAACAGAATTCTTTAGACAAGCTTGAGGAAGTTCTGACCGAAACTCCCAGAGTAAGAAAGGATTTAGGATATCCTCCTCTGGTAACCCCAATGAGTCAGATGGTTGGAACACAGGCAGCTGCCAATGTTCTTTCAGGAGAAAGATATAAGATGGTCCTCAACGAAGTTAAGGCGTATATCAGGGGCGAATACGGAAAGCCACCCGGAGAGATCGCTGAAGGGCTTGTTCATCAGGTTCTAGGAGATGAAAAACCTATAACTATCCGATTTGCGGACACTTTAAAACCCATTTTCGAAGACACAAAAAAACAAGTCGCTGAATTTGCAAAGACTGAGGAAGATGTCATATCCTATATTGTCTTTCCACAGGTGGCAGAAGATTTCCTTAGAAAGAGGCTAAAGAAGACAAACAAGCCTCAGCAAAAAACAATAACGTACGTCATTGAGTGCAAGTAATTGGAGGGTGAATAATGACCATTACAGAAAAACTGCTGCTAGGTGCGAATACTGCCATGATTGGTATGGGGATTGTCTTCTTAGTCCTTGTTGTCTTATGGGCGGTTATAGTCGCACAATCAAAGTTGATAAGCTTTTTCTCAGAGCGATTTAAGAAACTTGAAGTTCCTGATTTTCCGATCAAAGTGGATAAAGTCGACGTTGATAGGAAAGGTATAACTTCCGGTGAATCTGTTGTTTTGGGCATAGATGATGAGGAGACACTGGCTGTAATTATGACAGCCGTCAGTAATCACGCAGATATTCCATTAAGCAGGCTTCAATTTAAGTCAATTAAGGCGCAATAGATCAAAATACGATACTTTGGAGGGTGTAATGATGAAGTACATTGTAACAGTCAATGGCAAGAAATTTGATGTTGAGGTAGAAAAAGCTGCTGAAGAGAAAGATCAGGCCAAGAGCACAGACAAAAAGTTCCAAGAAGCACCGGTTAAGGTTGCTGATAAAGTCAGGAATCCATCCCCTTCCGAAGTAACTGGTGCTGAAGAAACGGTGCAGGCGCCCATGCCAGGAACAATCTTAAACATAAAAGTACATGAGGGTCAGAAGGTGAAAAAAGGGGAAGTGTTATTTACTCTTGAAGCGATGAAAATGGAAAATGAAATTATGGCGCCTCGTGATGCCGTTGTCGTTAAACTCCTAGTTTCTAGCGGTACACCGGTTAAGACAGGAGATAGCCTAGTATCACTCAAATGATAAAGGATGTGATAAGATGTCATTTTTGACGAAAATAACAGATGCACTGCTAGATATTTGGACAACATCTGGCTTCACGGGACTAACCTTAGGGCATGTTGTGATGATCGGTATCTCTTTCGTACTAATTTACCTTGCCATAAGGAAAGGCTTTGAGCCCTTGTTGCTGCTTCCGATTGCTTTTGGGATGTTTCTTGTGAACTTGCCACTGACAGGGCTTATGAATCCTCCCCAAAACGACGTGGCAGGAGGTCTTTTATATTATTTATTTCAAGGGGTCCAGTTAGAAATTTTCCCACCGCTTATATTTTTAGGGGTTGGAGCAATGACGGATTTTGGACCGTTAATTGCGAGGCCGTCCAGCTTATTAATGGGAGCAGGTGCCCAATTCGGGGTGTATTTTGCTTTTGTTATGGCCCTTCTCCTCGGTTTTACTCCCCAAGAAGCCGCATCTATTGGAATTATCGGAGGAGCTGACGGTCCCACCTCTATATTTCTATCATCTAAGCTTGCTCCCCATATGATAGGACCTATAGCCGTTGCAGCCTATTCATACATGGCGCTTGTCCCTCTTATTCAGCCTCCAATCATGAAGCTAATGACGACAAAAGAGGAAAGAATGGTCAAGATGGACCAGTTGAGGCAGGTGTCAAAGTTAGAAAAAATAGTGTTTCCACTGATCGTAACAATCATCATATCACTCCTTCTTCCTTCAATCACACCGCTAATTGGGATGCTGATGCTTGGAAACCTCTTTAGGGAGAGCGGGGTTGTGGAGCGGCTTTCGGATACCGCTCAAAATGCACTGATTAATATCGTAACCATGTTTCTTGGCTTAACCGTGGGTGCTACCGCAAGTGCAGAAATCTTCTTAATACCTGAAACACTCAAGCTAGTTGCGCTAGGTTTTGTAGCCTTTGCAGTCAGCACATTTGGAGGCTTGCTGATAGGAAAAATTATGTATCGAGTATCAGGTGGCAAAATAAATCCCTTGATTGGCTCTGCCGGTGTTTCTGCGGTACCTATGGCTGCAAGAGTCAGCCAAGTAGTAGGACGAAAAGAAAATCCTTCGAACTTCCTTCTAATGCATGCCATGGGGCCTAATGTGGCAGGGGTTATTGGGACTTCTGTCGCCGCAGGGGTGCTCTTGACTCTCTTTGGGCATTAGATAATATTGGTATTCATTTAGGCGGTTATTGGGTAGTTCAACTTGAGCCTAAAGTGGACCTAAAGCCAGCCTAATGTGAAGGTAAGATCAACAACAAATAAGGTGAAAAAGTGTACTTAAACAGTTGCAACGCTTCCTTGAATAAGATATGATGATGAAGAAGATGAATCTTTTTGGAGTCATAACGACGAGAAAAAGGGGCGTGTGTTGGATGCAATTAACGGACTTCGGGCGAGGCGCGCGGATCAAATTATCTAAAATGGCGAAACTACTCGGAATGAAGTTTATCGGTTTTAATCCAAATGCTCAACTGGTATCGTTGGAGGTTCAGGGTAAAGGAGTTACTTATCCCTTGGAAGAGTTTATCCGACAGTATGAAACAGTGTGCCCGTCAACTTAACCATAGACTTACTTTCTGCTAACTCAGATCAACTTAGACATGGAAGGTATACAGATCTCTCACTCAGCGCGGTGGGAGATCTTATTGTTTTTGATAAAAGAAAGAGGAGATCGATTTAAGGCCTAGTTGGTTCATCCCAAAGAGATGTTCTGTGCTGCCGGTAAAGAGGATTCCACCGGGGCGTAATGAGTCCGTAAACTTTCTGTAGAGGATTTCCTTGGCCTCATCCGTGAAATAAATGACAACATTACGGCACGCGATAAAATCATAGCTCGTTTGAAAACGATCCGTCAGCAAATTCTGGGATTGGAACGTAACCTGCCTTTTAACAGGGTCATTAATTTGATAGCCATTGTTTAGGGGGGTGAAGTATTTTTTCAGGATTTCAGGCGGAGTACTCGCAAAATCATTTTGTTTATAGAGGCCGTCTTTGGCTTGCTTTAGTACATTAACATCAATATCCGAACCCAAGACGGTAAACTTGGCGATTGGAAAATAGTCCATCATGGTTATGGCTAAGGAGTAGGGCTCCTGACCGCTTGAACACCCTGCACTCCAGAGCTTCAGGGGGCTTTTATTCTGAAGGAGTATAGGGATAATAGTTTCTCGCAGAGTTTTCCATTGGTTGGCATCCCGAAAAAATTGAGAAACGTTAATGGTCAAATGTTTGAAAAAGGCGTCATATAAGACAGGGTCAACGCCTAGGGCTTTTAGAAAATCTGGATAGGCTTGATGTCCGTGGGAGTTCATAAAACTAAGGATTCGCCGTTGCATTTGGTTTTGTTTATAAAATTTAAGATCAAGTCCACTTTTGGGGTGGAAGGCCTTAACAAAGTCTTCGTAGGTGTTTGTCATGGCTGAGTAGGACAAAGGGGCTGCACCTTCTTTCTAGAGTAAAAAAATAGTTAAGTTAGGTCTTCAAAATAGAAGATATTTAGGCTGCCTTAACGAATAACTTTAGGAGTATAAGCATTTAGGCGAAGAGGTCTACGATCAAGCCTCGAATTTCATCAATCTTAGTTAGAACTTCAAGGGGTTTGGCTTGCTTATCAAGGAGTTGTTTCCCTAACTCTTCTAACACGTGATCGATTTTGGCGATTCGCGCCATAACCTTGGGCCGCCCTTGCGAATCCCAAGATGATTCATCCTGCATTTTTCGGCTTTGTCCAAAGGTTGCACGAAGAAAGGATTTAACCATATCACGGAAATCTTTAAGATCACGGAGCGTGAGTGTCTCGGATAACTTTTTCCCTTGCGTTCCAAGGTGGCTGAGAAAGGATTGGAGCTCAATTCGCTGGATTTTTTGGGTTTGAGATAAGACTCCGCTAAACTCATTGCTTCGATCTAAGGAGCTTTGAGAATCAAGATTAGGAGCGGGGCTTTGATGTGGGGCATCGATGCGTATAGACATAGTCATTCTCCTCTTAGAAAGGATTAAAATGCAAACACGAAGAGTATTTTTAAAAGCATTGCTGGGTCTTGGGGCCATCGCCTTACCTTGGAGTTTTATACCCACCCGTTTTGGTGAGGCTTTAAAGACGCTTGTAGGGCTTCCACCTGTAGAATTGGTGCTGCCGCCTAAGGTTAAACTAAATAAGGCTGTCCAAGCAGAAAGTATAAGTCGAAACGCCATGGATGATATATCTGCTTTAACTGGTTCTGAGATGCAAGGCCGTAAAGCTGGCTCCATAGGAGAAGCCAGAGCAGCAGAGTATTTGACGTCCCAATTAAGTATGCTCGGATTAAAGCCCATGGGAGACCCTAAAACTGGGTATATGCAAGTATTTACAACGCCTCCAGTTATAGAAGGTAGGGTTAATGGCCGATTGACCTTTAGAGCAGGGGGAAACAACCAATTAAGGACCCCGTGTGTCAATCTCTTAGGTGCTTTAATGGGGGGGGAAGCGGAGGAAATCATCCTTTTATCGGCTCATTACGATCATTTGGGAATTTTTCAAGGACAAGTTTACCTTGGAGCTAATGATAACGCCTCAGGAGTAGGGTGCGTTCTAGACGTTATGCGCCGAATCCTTCGTGAAGGAGATACCCCGAAACGTTCGATCGTCTTAGCCTTCTGGAGTGCCGAAGAGATGGGGTTTGTGGGATCCCAGGCCTTTGTCCATTCACCGACGGTTCCCCTCAACCAGATCAAGGCCGTACTGAACGTAGATACGGTGGGAAATGGAAAGATCGGTGATTTTGCGCTTTGGTCGGACGGAGATAATTTGGCGTTCAATGCGGTCCGGCAAGCCTCAGAGGAAGTGGGTGTCAGCGCCCGAAAAATATCCCAAGCAGCCCATAATAGTGATTCTATCAGTTTTGCCTCCGCGGGCATACCGGCGGTGACCCTCATGACGCGGGACTGGCTCAACAAAAACCATACGACCGAAGACAATATTGCACTTTTGAAGCCTGAACAGATTCAATTGGCCGCCGAGATTCTGTACCGGGCTGTGCGTATTTTGGCCTTCTAAGGTTTTACGGTTATAGGCGGTTTGGACTCCGCAAGAGAAGCTTGGCTACTGGGCTCGGTTACATCATATTTGGAGCGGAGAATGATTAAGTCAATTCGGCGGTTTTTTGCACGCCCGGCGGCAGTATCATTAGAAGAAATGGGCCGATATTCACCGTAACCCGTTGCGGAGAGCCGATCAGGGGTTATCCCATCGTGCTGTATGATCTCGACTACATTGGTGGCACGAATCACGGAAAGTTCCCAATTGCTGGGGAACTGAGCCGTGTTAATGGGTAGATTATCAGTATGTCCTTCAACCTTAATTTGGTTGGGCTCTGTGGCGAGGACTGTGGAGATTTTCTCCAGAATAGCGCGAGCTTGGGCAGTAATTATAGCAGAGCCGCTTTCGAAGAGTAGCGTATCCTGAATGCTGACGACTAGGCCACGTTCTTCGATAGAAGAAATCAACTTCATTTGAATTCCATTGTCGGCAGCAAATTTATCAAGTTTTGCTTTGATTGCGTCAATGCTCATGATTTCTGCAGTAGCATTTCCCTGCCCAGCGGTTGTGTCAGGCTTAACATAGGCTGTGTTGTTGGGATCTGTTCCATTGCCTGGAATGGTGGTTTTCGAGGAAGGGGTCCCGGTTTGAAAGAGAGAAGGCCCAGCTGGGCTGACAGATAATTCGATTTTTGAGGGTGTTCCTCCGCCGAGAGCCTTGTTTAAAGAGTCGGCAATCGCTTGGAATTTCTGAGCATCGACTTTACTCATTGAATAAAGGACCACAAAAAAGATCATCAGTAGGGTGATCAGATCAGAATAGGTAAGAAGCCAACGTTCTCCATTTTCCTTTTCTGCTTCATGTTCGCGTTTTCTGCTCATCGCATATCACTAGCAGCATTACCGAGTACGGCTGCACCTTCTTGATTTTCTTCAGCGGGAAGTAGAGAGCCAACGTGGGTTTTTAATTTCTCTTTCAAGATAGAGGGATTTTCCCCCGCTTGAATCGAAAGAATCCCGTCCAAAACCATCTCCATGGCGGATACTTCTGCTTTGTCCTTCATTTTGAGCTTGGTGGCAATAGGTAGCCAGAGAAGGTTTGCGGAAGCGACTCCGTAAAGGGTAGCAATAAAAGCAGCCGCGATGGAATGGGAGAGCGCTTCAGGATCAGAAAGATTACCCAACACCATGACGAGGCCCATAACCGTACCGATGATTCCTAAAGTTGGACTATAGCCCCCAGCGGCTTCAAATACAGAGACCCCAATTTTATGACGCTTCTCAAGGACAGCAATATTTGATTCCAAGATTTCACTGGTGATTTCTGGATCTGTGCCGTCGATGACGAGTTGCATGCCTTGGCGAGTAAAGCGATCTGTTACAGTTTCAAGTTCTTGCTCAAGACTGAGTAAGCCTTCACGGCGTGCTTTTTCAGCAAAGCGCACAAGCGTCTCGTAAGCCTCAAGCGTGCCAAACGACTGGGCTGTAAACGCGATTTTCAACCATTTAGGAAGGTTTTTGAGGTCGGAAAGCGAAAAGCTGGTAACAACGGCCCCAGCAGTCCCACCAAAAACGATGATGGCTGCGGATAACCCGCCCAGTGATCCGACGGTTCCTCCTTCCAAAATATACCCAATGATTAGGGAGCCCAAGCCCGCAGCGATACCAAGTATGGTAGATAAATCCATGTTGTAATTGCCGTACCCCGAATAATTTAACAAAAATAAATTTCTTTTATTAGGGGTTGCGACGTACCTCCCTTGCTTTTTTATGGTGGTGTGTTTAAAAGAGTCTTCATTCTAATATCGAACTATTCTGCTCGGAGCGATAGCGTCATTATTACACTTATTATACAGGAAAAGAAGAGAAGGAACGAAGATATTTACTCACTATAAAGAAAAATAATCATAAAGGGTAAAATTTAGCGAATTATTTCCCTTCAGTTTTATCGGACCATTTACGATATAGATAATAAGAATAAGTATCTGGAGTGAGCGGAATGAAAATAGATGGAACATCCATGTCTCCGGTAGGGAGTGTCCAAGCGTCCAATCGCCTAAATCAAGTCGAGAAGAAAAACCAAGTTTCCGAAGCAGATAAAGTAGCAGTTTCGGACAAAGCGCAGATGTATCAGGTCTTACTTAAGAAAGTTAAAGAGATTCCTTCCGTGCGTGAGGAACGTGTACAGACTCTCATAGATCAGATTCAACGAGGAGACTATAAGGTTGACGGACAAAAGATTGCGGGAAAATTATTTTCGCCTGAAGGATAAGTGCCCATACGCGAGGAGGGAATTCCGTGTCTGAAGTGCTTCAAAATTTAAATGAAAACTTAAAACGACAAGTTAAACTCTATGAGGAATTAAATACTTTGGAACGAGATAAACAAAAAGCCTTACTAAAGAATAATCTCCAAGAGATCGAATTAATCACGGCTCGGCAAGAACCATTGTTATTGGGGGCAAGTCGCTTGGAGGAAGAACGTCTCCAATGGGCTGAACACATCGGTCGTGACCTTGGAAAAGCACCGGAAGATCTGACGTTAGCAGAGCTTGCGGAACATTTTCCTGTCTTAGACGGAGTGCGTCTTGAGCTGGATCAGGTGGTTGGACAGCTCCAAGAAATCCATGAGCTCAACGCCCAACTTCTGCAGCAAGGCATGAAGGTCGTTGAGTTTACCGTAGGGATGTTAACCCACCAAGAAAAAAACATTTACACGCGTCCAAGCCAGAAAGAGCATGAAGGCAACCGAAACCTTCATCTCTTGGATCGGAGGATTTAAGATATGAGTTCCACTTTTTTTGGGCTAGAACTTTCGCGTAGAGCGCTGTCCTCCCAGCAGGCGGCTTTAAATATTACGGGTCATAACATTGCCAATGCCAATACCCAAGGGTATTCAAGGCAGATTGCGAATCTGACAGCAACTACTCCATACTCGATTCCAAGTGCCGGGAGAAATTTGAGCTTAGGTTCAGGGGTAACCCTAGATACCGTTACTCGGGCGAGGGACGCGTTTGTGGATCATCAGTTGCGCGGAGAAACGTCAAAACAACAGTACTGGACAGCGAAACAAGATAGCCTTACGAAGATCGAAGATATAATTAATGAACCGTCAGACAATAGTCTGAGTAATGATATGAATCAGTTTTGGGTAGCTTGGAGTGACCTTTCCAAAGGCCCGGAAAATGCGGGGGCTCGCTCAGTCGTAAAGGAAAGGGCGCTAACTCTTATTGATAGTTTCCACGCTATCTCGACGCAGATCAGTGATAGGCAGAAGGATCTCAACTCGCAAGTGAAGGTTCAAATCTCCCAAATTAACGTCTATGCTAATCAGATTAAAGACATCAATGGCCAAATAAAGCAGGCTGAAGTATCTGGGGATAATCCCAATGATCTTCGTGACAGTCGGGATAAACTGGTCGATGAACTTTCGAAAATTGTGAGTGTGCGGGTGACGGAAACTCCAGACTCTAACTTTACGGACCGACAGGTTAATCTCTACAAAGTAGATATTGGAGATCCACCTCAGACTCTTGTAAATGATGGAGTGGCTAGCCAGCTTCAGGGTGTTCCTAGCTCTCCTGGAATTGGGGGCAATGAAATTACAAAGGTTCAGTGGGTAGTGGATAATAGTTATCCTGTTTCGGGTTTAGGTCCTGAGCTAGGTCAAAATATGGGCACTCTTCAAGCGAATATTGAGACCCGTGACGATTACTTGACAAGTTTACAAGGAAAATATGATACCTTAGCTAAGGGAATTGTTGAGGCGGTTAATAAGCTTCATCAAGGTGGAATAACAGGAAATGGAGATAGTGGTATTTCATTTTTTGATTCCGCAAAGCTAACTGCGAGCGCGATCTCCCTGGATAGCGTGATAACAGGGAATATTAATAATATCGTAACAGGGGATGGAAACTCTGGCGATGGGGGCATAGCCACTGCAATTTCGTCCTTATCGACGGGGTGGTCCAGTTTATCAGTCACAAGCCAGGCTGATAATAAATTGATTTATGGATCTTCATTAGGAGATTATTATGGAGCCACAGTTGCGAAGCTAGGTGTAGATACTCAACAGGCCAATCGGATGAAGGCGGGAGAAGATGTCCTGCTCACGAATGTGATGAATCAGCGAGAATCAAATTCTGGCGTATCGTTGGATGAGGAAATGACCAATCTTATCAAGTTTCAAAAAAGTTATTCAGCCGCAGCCCGGATGGTAACTATGATGGATGATATGTTAAGTACGATTATGAATATGGGGATAACGAGATAGGGGCGAAAATTATGCGGATAACGAATAATATGTTAAGCCAAAACCTATTACGCAATCTAGAAACGGCTCAGGGGAGAATGGATCAGTTGCAAAATCAATTGTCTTCTGGGCATCGCATAAGCCGTCCCTCAGATGATCCTGTAGGGATTCAAAATGCTATGCGCTTGAAGAGCAATATTTCTAGCGTCGAGCAGTGGAAGAGCAATGCCGACGCCGCAGTGGACTATATGAATACGACAGACAGCACCCTCGGGGACATGACCTCGATGCTGCAACGAGTAAGGGAGCTTACGGTACAAGGGGCCAATGGGACCTTAGCAGCGGTTGATAAAGGCGCCATTGCCGATGAAGTGGATCAGATTAAAGAACAACTCAAGATGATGGCCAATACCCAAATAGGGTCAAAATACATTTTCTCGGGTACAGCAACGGATAAAGAATTGATACCCACGGATGGTAGCCCTTCTATGGCAAATGGCTCACCGGTTAGCTTCGAAGTAGGAAATAATTTATCAATAGACATTTCTGTCAGTGGACAAACGTTATTTGGAGATGCTGATTCAGGGATGTTAGCTACCTTGGATAATTTAAGTGCAGACTTAAGGAGCGGTAATTCAGCAGGTGTTAGCAATTCCTTAACGAAGATTGACGCAACTGTTAATAATGTCATAACTCTCCGTTCGGGCTTAGGGGCACGTACGAATCGGATGACAGCACTGCAGGAACAATTGGATTATACCTCAGTAAATCTGCAAGCAAACCTATCCAGTATTCAAGATGTGGATATGGCTACAACTATTACAGAGTTTACAAATTCGCAAAATGTTTATAAAGCGGCATTAGCCGTTGGGGCCAAGATTATTCAGCCGAGTTTGGTGGACTTCATGAGGTAAGTTTTGCTTAACAGTCGGTAGGCCAGAGCTCGCAGGCCGAACTAGAACTCAGACTTCGATTTGGGGTCGAGGGTGCCCGCCAAATTCGCCCTCCCTGGCTCAGTTGGCGGCTTCGCACGTCCATGTGCTCAGCCCTTAGAATGGGGTGCTTGTCTTCGTTAAGTATGGCTACTGCTACGCTCTAAGGCTCCCTCCGTGTTAAGCAAAACTTACCGGTCTTTTGAGGGTCGGGGAGGTTTTTTGATTAACAGTCGGTAGGCCAGAGCTCGCAGGCCAAACTAGAACTCAGGCTTCGGTAGATAATACGTCCGAAGGGAGTAGTTTGCATGCTCCAACTCAATATTTCTACTCAGCCGATTCGTTTGGATTACACCATCAAGAATGCCAAGTTAAATTTGCAATCCACTCCTACTAAAGTGCAAAGAGCGACGACGCCGACGACGTTGGAAATTCGCCAACCACACGGGGAACTGACGATCGACCAGACGCCCACTCGGTATTCAATTGGTCTCAAGAATAATATCGACTTTGCTCGGGATAATGCTGCACTGGGTAGGCAAAGCGTCATGAAGGCTATCGCTCGAATTGCCCAAGAAGGTAACCAATATGCTCGGATTGAGAGTAAGTCAAATGCTCTGGCGGACATAGCTGCCAACTCCGGCTTTTCCGAAGTTCCTGGCCTTACTTTGGCTCATGTTGAGGCACCAGATATTCATTATCAAGCGAAGCCGGTTCAATTCAACTCCACCGTCGGAAAATTAAACGTTACAGTACAACCAGGCAAGGTTCAAGGCGACTATCAGCCTGGGAGTGTCAATATTCGGGTAACTCAATACCCAAGTATTCAGTTTTCAACAGTAGACATCAAAGCATGAAGAGCGTAGGAACTATGCGAATGAGTTCCTATATAGGAGGCAACACTAATGAAGATAGAGTCAACTAGATTTGGTGAACTGGAAGTGGCAGAAGAGCAACTCATTCATTTCGCATATGGTATCCCAGGCTTCCCGGATGAAAAGACGTTCGTCCATCTGGGACATGACGCTGAAAGCCCGTTTTCGTTTCTCCAGTCCACAACGGAAGTCAACTTAACGTTCTTGCTGGCGGATCCTTTTTCGTTTATCAATGACTATGAATTTGTCCTAGAGGATGACGTGGCTGAAGAGATGGAATTATCCTTGGAAAATCCGCCCCAGGTATTTTTGATCGCTACGGTGAAAGATAAACTGGCGGATATGACGGTGAACCTGTTGGCGCCTGTCGTGGTGAATGGGATCAATCGTCTGGGAAGACAGGTTATTTTGGACAAGCCAGAGTATTCTATTCGTTACAAACTGTTTCCTGACGGCTTGCCGAAAGAAGTCGCCAAAGGGGGAAAATAATATGTTGGCACTTACCCGCAAAGTTGGCGAGCGAATAGTCATCGGTGACAATATTGTAGTGACGGTAGTCAGTATTAAAGGGGATAGCATTCGTGTATCGATTGAGGCCCCGAAAGAGATCAAGATCTACCGTGGTGAGATTTTCGATGCCATCGCGGCAGAAAATATACAAGCTGCCGTACCTAAGGATTTATCGGAGCTGGATCTACTGAAAGCATGGCAAATCAAGAAGTAAGGTGCACTGTGCATCTTACTTCTGTTTTAATTTAGGGAATAGTTAAGTTTTCAGCATTTGGAAACGGTATGACTCAGCAGGAAAAAGATTCCAATAACTGGAGAATAATAGCGTAAACTAGAATTATAAACAGAGAAAGTAGGGAGTTAAGTTATATGAAGGGCTATCTTAAAGAGTTATGAAAAACACTAGACTGAATGGGAGAATAGTATTCATACTATTATTTATTACGGTGATGATTTTTGCTATTGGTAGGATGTATTCATCGGGTTCAGGACTCATTGAAAACGGCAAGGTGGATTTATCGAGCGTTGATTTTACACAAAATAAATTAGTGGTACTAGATGGTCACTGGGAATTCTATTGGGATCGATTATTAATGCCGGACGATTTTATGGCGAAGAAACCGCCGCAAATGGATTCGCTCATCAAAGTGCCAGGCACTTGGGATGATCAAAAAGCCGGAACCAAGATCTATCCACGTCAAGGGGTTGCCACCTATCGTTTACGCTTAAACTATCCAGCGAGTCTTAAAGACCCTGCTCTTCGCATTCGCAGTGTTGCCTCAGCCTATAAACTCTATGCCAATGGACGATTTATTGCAGAAGTTGGAAAGGTATCGGAAAAAGTTTCTGATTTCGCAGACGGCGAGGAATCGCTCATTTTAGATTTACCAAAGGGTACGCAAGAGCTTGAGTTGATTTTTCAGGTCGCCAATCTAAATTTTGCCACAGGAGGACTTCGAGAAGGCCCAGAATTTGGGTCAAGACAAGTCATAGAGCGACAAAAAATGACACTCTTAGCGCTACAGCTATTTTTTATTGGTAGTGTTTTTATATTTAGTATTTATTATCTCTTACTCTTTCTCTTGCAAACAAAAAATAAAACAGCTCTGTATTTTAGCATGCTTTGTTTTATCATGGCCTTGCGTTCCTTAATCTGGGGCGAAGCACCTATTACAATTTTCTTCCCTAATGTGCCATACTTGGTCAAATCCTATATTAATTATGTGACAGGTTGTAATTTGGTACCGATTATGATCTTGTTCGTCCATAGTATTTATCCTTTGGAATATAAAAAAATGGCCTTGGGTTTATTTTTGCTGCCTACCCTATTCTTTGATACACTGCTGTTGACACCCTCTGGATTTGTTTCATCATTTACTAATTATTTATACGTAATGATTCTACTGCAAATGATTTACATCCTGGGTGTTCTAATAAAAGCAGTGCTCCATAAAAGTGACAATGCGATCTTAATGTTTATAGCCATCTACGTCTTTGTTTTAGCTATCATCGTAGATATACTTCACTATAAAGGGCTTGGCGGTACTTATGTGTCCTATATGTTTTTGTATGGAAATTTTGTCGTTATTTTGTCGATGTCTTTTGTTCAAGCCAAACAACAGGCCAATACCCATAAAAAGCTTATTTTGTTCAATCAAAATTTAGTTGAGGCAGACAAACTCAAGGACAAGATAATGGCAACAGAAATGTCATTTCTACAAGCACAGATTAAGCCGCATTTTCTATACAATGCCTTGAATGCCATTGCCAATGTCTGCGAAAAGGATGGGGCAAAGGCTGGCAAGTTAATTGTAGACTTAGCAATCTGTTTAAGAGGAAGTCTAGAATTTAATCACCTGGATAAAATGGTAACGCTAGAAAAAGAGCTGGAATTTATCAACACGTATTTCAACATTGAACAAGCACGCTTCGGTCAAAAAATACAGCTGCTCAAAGAGATCGAAATACCTTTAGACTATCAATTACCTGTCCTCATCCTCCAACCCTTAGTCGAAAATGCAGTTCGTCATGGTATATCAAAAAAACAAGGTGGAGGAAGAGTTATCGTCAGGGTGATGCAGCTAGAGGAAGGTATAAGCGTTGAGATTGAAGATGATGGGATTGGAATTGAAGGAGAAAAGCTTGCTCTCCTCTTGAGTGAAAAAAGAAACGATCAAAGCGTTGGTCTTCTTAATATCCACCATCGTCTTCTTAGATTGTACGGCAGAGGGCTTGATATTAGCAGCGAAGTGGGACGTGGCACCTGCGTGAGAATGGTGATACCGGAAGGGGGAAAGACTTTATGATAAGGATTGCAGCAGTAGATGATGAAATGCATGTGTTAGAACGCTTTGAAAGAATGGTGTTGGGAATCAAGGAACTTGAGCTCTGCGGTTTGTTTGAAACAGGGGAACAGTTATTATCCTATCTAAAGGAGCACCCTCTGGATGCAGTGTTCTTGGATATTGAAATGCCAGGTGTTAATGGCTTGCAACTCTCCGAACAGATCTTAGATCTGAGTGAAACGATCGATATTATTTTCGTGACCGCCTTTAACCAGTATGCGGTAGAGGCTTTTGAAGTCCAGGCGCTGGATTATATTCTGAAGCCCTTGACCGAAGAACGACTTGGAAAAACAGTCAAGCGATTGTTGAAAACCAAAAAATCAGTTGAGCAACCAGGGAAACCAATTATTCAATGCTTTGGTGACTTTGAAGTGTTTCTGAACGGAGAGGCACTCGTCTGGAAAAACTCTAAGGCTAAGGAAATATTGGCTTTTTTAATCCACAAAAATGGCGTGCCGGTTAATTGGGAAAAGATTGCAGATGCAGTTTGGCCGGATTATGATTCTAAAAAAGCCCAAACAAACTTTCATGCAACAACCTATTTGCTCCGTAAACGATTGGCAGAGGTAGGTATATCTCAGATATTGGAAAGCGGACGTGGGAATTATCGAGTAGTAACAGGCCAAGTCAACTGTGAACTCTATAAGCTGGAAGAATTAATGAAGGGCAATCAGATAACAGGAAAGGAAGAGTTGCGTTTGCTTGAGCAGTTGAAACAAAGGGGGTATATGGAAGCCAGTGGGTATGCCTGGGCGCTTCCAAAAGCTGCAGAACTTGATGAAATGTGCAAAAGGGCAATGGATGGCTTGTAAAAAAAAATATTTCCGAAACATTTAATATATTTAGCGAAAAAGTGCGAAAACCTTTGATATATAAGGTTTACGTCAAGTGCCCTGTAGGAAAGATTAATCCTACAGGGCACTTCTCATTTAGGGTTCATTTAGGGTGAGTGGTTTATGATAAAAGTCAGGGGACCCAGATCCTTGGGAATTAAGTCCTGAGAAACTAGTCTCTATGGGGAGTGAGCTATCATTCATGAAATGAAAAGGAGAACGTTTCTAAAACATCTTTAAAAAACCCTTAAGTTTTGCGACAATATTACGATATATAGAATAGAAGGTACAATCGTGCTAGTGTTAGGAAGAAAACCTGGCGAATATGTGATGATTGGCGAGGATATCATGGTCAAAGTCATTAAAAGTGACTTCGGTGATTTGAGACTCGCAATCGATGCCCCTATAAGCACAATAATTACGCGTGGAGAATTATATGAAGATCAGATTAACTCTCACACGATTAATATGCCGAAAATCCAGATCAATGACTAAATAGTACATCTAACTAAATGTAATAGCAGGGACGAGCAAATAAGCCAAATAACCCTTACAGGACGTAGGGGAAGGTTTGGAATATTTGCTCGTTTTTATTAATTTAATCAAGGAGGAGAGAATTATGCTAGTCTTAGGAAGACAGCCTGGTGAGTATGTGATGATTGGCGACATCATGGTCAAAGTCATTAAAAGTAATTCAGGTGATTTAAGACTCGCCATCGATGCCCCGAAAAGCGTAACTATTACCCGTGGAGAGTTATACGAAAGTCAAAAGAATTCTCTCGCGACCAATATGCAGTAATGCCGGCTCAACGACAAGTAGTATAAACCAAACTTGATACAGATACAGATACAGGGACGAGCAAATAAGCCGAATAACTCTTACAGGACGTAGGGGAGATATTTGGAATTGTTTGCTCGTTTTTTTAATTCATTCAATCAAGGAGGAGAGAATTATGCTGGTGTTAGGGAGAAAACCAGGTGAATACGTGATGATTGGTGACGACATCATGGTCAAAGTCATCAAGAGTGATTTCGGTGATTTGAGATTAGCAATCGATGCTCCTAAAGACACACCAATTATTCGAGGAGAATTATTTGAAGATCAAAACAAGGCTACCAAGATCAGCTAGGGAAATGTATCTCGAAACTGGAATCGCAGCAAAAAAATTCATAATAAATACTTCAAGGACGATTACCTTTGTTCATTCCCAGCAGGACGCTGGGGTAAATGAAAGCGAGGAACGTCCTTTTTTATATTTTCTCTTAGTTTCTAAACATTTTACTTTGGTAATAAGCCGAGTGGCCATGAGGCTTGTTATATAAATGTGAACACGGAAGTTCACATAAATAAAAAATACATGGAGGTTTTAATTATGATTATCAATCACAATCTAGGTTCGATGAATGCTCAAAGAAATATGGGCATTAACTCAGCAAATGCCAGTAAATCAATGGAAAAACTTTCTTCAGGTCTTCGAATCAACAGAGCTGGAGACGATGCAGCAGGTCTTGCAATATCAGAAAAAATGAGAGGTCAGATTAGAGGGCTTGATCAGGCTTCAGCGAATGCACAAGACGGTATTTCGATGATACAAACTGGTGAAGGTGCTTTGGGCGAAACGCATAGCATACTTCAAAGAATGAGAGAACTTGCAGTTCAATCATCCAATGATACAAACGTGGCAGTTGACCGTGGAGAAATCCAAAAGGAAATGGATGAATTAGCTAAGGAAGTTACTAGAATTTCAAACAGCACTGAATTTAATACTCAGAAACTTATTAACGGTGCTATCAACGATACAACAGGTATCAAGTCATCAAAGTTCCATATTGGAGCAAATGCTAATCAAGATATCACTTTGTCAATTAATGCAATGGACGCTAAGTCTTTAGGAATTTCAAGAGATGTTAGTTCAGCTACTGTAGATACTGTTAATACAGCTAAAGTTTCGTCTGCAAAAGTAGATGGTGTCGATGTTGCAAAGACATTAGCAGCAGGGAATTATAATGTTACAGTTGCTAGTCAATTAGCAGGTGCTACAAGTGCAACTTCCACATCAACTGCTAGTCAATTAGCAGGTGCTACAAGTGCAACTTCCACATCAACTGCTGGAACAATTGCTGCGGGTGCTACTGCTGGAACTGCAACTGCAGATACAAGTGTTACCTTGTCTTATAGTGCAGGAGCAGGAACGCCTGCAGCTACAACAACAGATACTGTAACAATTGGCACTGGTGCTGTGACTGGGACATCCACTGCAGATACAAATGTTGTTTTGACATATAGTGCAGCTACCGGAACGCCTACAGCAAACGCAACAGGTACTGTAACAATGGATACTGATCCTGACTATGGTGTCGTAACTGGAACGGCAAATGCATTTACAAGTGTTACTTTAACTAGTACAGCAGCTGCAGGTACGGCATCAACTACAGATTCAGTAACAATTGGTACTGATGCTGTTACAGGTGAAGCTACTACTGCTACGAGTGTTACGTTAACTTATGATGCAGGATCAGCTATTACTCAAGCAAGTGGCGAAATTGCATCATCTGGTATAACAATTTCTGCAGCTGGTAGTGGAACTTACGATGGAGCGGCTGGAGAAGGCTTGAATGTAGTAATAGCAGCAACATCAGGTGCGACTGCTGGAGCAGCCTTTGCATCGGGTACTTTGACAATAACATTAGATTCAGATGCCATTATGGATGAAAGTGCAATTACAGCAGCTATTTTGACTGGTTCATTAGATTCAGACTTTAGTGTAGGTGGTAGTGGTACAGTTGTAGATGCAGATGCAGGCTCTTTGGCAGGTGGTGCTGATGCAGTTACCGCAAGTTGGACAGCAACAGGGGATATATCCGGTGCAATTAGTGGAGCAACCAACGCAATTAATGGTTTAAACATTGATATAACAAAATTAACAGGAGCCACTGATGGGGATGTAGTAACAGTTACAGGAGCTCCAACTTGGGAAGCGACTGGGGATTTAACGGGTACAATCAGTGGTGCAACCAATGCAATTAATGGTTTAAACATTGATACCACGAAATTAACTGCAGAAACTGCAGGGGCTGTTGTAACAATAGGAGCAACAACAACACCTGCTAGTTGGACAGCATCAGGAGATTTAAGTGGTGCAATTAGTGGAGCAACCAATGCAATTAATGGTTTAAACATTGATGTAACAGAATTAACCGGGGCAGCTGATGGTGCTAAAGTAACAATTGCTGCAACAACAGCACCTGGTTGGACAGCATCAGGAGATTTAACCGGTGCAATTAGTGGAGTGTCAAATGTAGTTAATGGTATGAATATTGATATTATTAAGTTATCAGGATTTAATAATGGTGATTCAGTAACAATGACAGGAACAAAAGATGCAACAGCAACAGCTCAATTATTTAGTGTTACAGCTGCTGGTGCCACTTCGTCAGCTAAAACAGGTACAGTTGCTGTTGGTGCTAACTTTTTGACTGGAACAGCCTCCGCAGATACAGCTATTACTTTGACTCGTACCGCTGGCACAGCAGCTACAACAGGTGATGCGACTGTAGGATCAGCAGCAGCGGCAGCTACAGTTACAACCAGAGGAACTTTAAATTTAAAAATTGATGGTCAAGCTGTAGCTGTTACTATAGCTGATGGTGGTACCAAAGCTGCTGTTCTTACAGCTATTAATGCGGCAGCAAATACTGCTTTGAGTACGACAGGACAAACTTATGCGTCGCTTGATGGAACGGGTAATCTAAATATTGCATCGTTAACTACAGGTGCAACCTCTAAAACTGAAGTTGTCAGTGCGATGGGTTCGTCAAATAGCATCTTGGCTGACTTAAAATTATCGGTAGGTCCTGGAACAGCAGGTAACGCTGCAACTGCATCATCTTGGGTAGCCTCAGGTGATACAACAGGAACAAAAGCAGACACAGGTGTAGTTTCATTAGCTAATGGTATATCAGCAGATATGAGTAAACTTACAGGTATGGTTGATGGTGATACCGTAACAATAACAGGAACAGGAAGTGCATCCTCAACTGTTGCTGTGGGTTCAGCTGTTGCTGTTAATAAAGCGACTGGTGGAACTTATACAATAGGAGATACAACTACTGGTCAAGCAAAAGTTACTTTTGCTGCTGGTCAAGCAACAACTGGTTCAGCAACTATAACGGTAGCTACCTCAGAAGCAGAAGCAGCAGTAAAACAATCAGATAATACTATGTCAGATGCTGCAGTTTCTGGTGGAATTAATGTTTCAACTCAAGCTTCTGCAAGTTCAGCAATAACTACAATTCAAAATGCTATTGAAATGGTTTCTGCTGAAAGAAGTAAACTGGGTGCTTACCAAAACAGATTAGAGCACACAATAGCTAACCTTGGAACATCAAGCGAAAACTTAACGTCAGCTGAATCAAGAATAAGAGACGTTGATATGGCTAAGGAAATGTCAGCATTCTCAAAGAACAATATTCTTTCTCAGGCTGCTCAGGCCATGCTTGCACAAGCAAACCAACAGCCGCAACAAGTATTGCAATTGCTTCGTTAAAATCTAAATTTTCTTGGAGGGCCCCGTAAATCTGGGGTCCTCCTTTTATGTTTTTTGAGGTAAGCCTGGATCAAGAAATGAAGGGAAATTGTGTCAGGATCTACCGTTTCAGACCGGGCATTTCTCACAGACGATTTGTTGCCTCTGTCAAAGCATGAAAGACGGTATAGGAACTTGTAGCAGTGATATATGGTATGATCATAGGCGTATGTTTTGGCAGGAATATCTACGGCTGTTTATATTGGGGAAACATTATGCGAGTTTTTCTAACAGTCACAAAAAGGAGCTTACAGTGATAGACGAAAACTACTTGAACCAAAAACTAGAATGGGTTAAGTACCGACTCGGAAAGTTAGTCCAGATTGAGGCGAAGCTAGTCGAAATGAGACTGCTGACCGAATACGCCAGAGACAATAAGTTAAGTAGCAAACAAATCGAGGGAATCAACACTAAGCTTCGCAATTTCCAACAAGACGTGATTGAAATGGATGACAGTAGCAAAAACTTTTGGCTAGAAAATCAGTGAGTTCCGACTGTACAACTGCTTATGTTTTGGGGTCCTTAGGCATGAAAGGGTGGGACTAGGATTTATGGAGCACGATGCTGCTAAACTCCTTCAAGTCGTCAAGATGTTGTTCGATAATTTGACGAACTATCTTTAGATTAAGTGATTGGTAGTTATGGACTGCAATATTTCTGAAGCCCACCATAGATTTCAAGGATTCTGTCAAAGATGCGGCTAAATAATTCTCTTGACGAAGAATATCAAAAGCTTCACGGCTACTTTGGGGAATACCCCATTTGTTCTCAGCAATGATATGCATGGCTACTCCTGTAACGTATTTTGTTTATCAGGTTAAAATAAATATAGCATCCTCGCACGAGGATGCTATATTTATTTATTGAACAGCCTTCATTAAATTGCTGACGAAAACTGTCTCAGAGACTGAACCTTCAAACTGGATCGTCTCATTGATCACTGACTTGGGAACTCCGTAGACTTTATATTGTTGTGACAACTCTTGAAACTCCGTCGCTTCAATACACTCCGCCTTAATATGCGGGTTAAGCATTGCCAATTGATGGGCCGTGCGCACGGCACGGGGACAATGCGGTCAGGTGGGTGTAACAAAGACCTTTATGGTAACATCTTGTTGAATTTGTTCGACTTGTTTTCTTAGATCTGTTGAAATCTTAGATTCTCCGGTAGATAATTCGGTAATATCCTCAATTAAAGTCCCGAACTCATAGCCGGAAGGGATTCCGTAAAAGCGTACCCCTGAATCGGTTCCTGATACTTTTTCTAGGATTAGTGCTGGGACTCGCTCAATCCCATATTTTTGGTGCTGTTCCTGTTCACTCGTAGAATTACTGTGAACCGTCAAATTGATTTTGTCACTTAGTTCTGCAACCTCACGACAAATTTGTTCTGTCTCAGAACAATACATACACTCACCCGGCTCATTTGGATCCTGAACAAAAAGTCGTAAAGTCACTGGATTTATTAATTGCTGTTCAAAATGTTTCTTAATTTCATTTGAATCCTTTTCAGCAAGCAAATTTCCCAAATAAATTCCCTCTCTTTCAAATTTGAGTTACGATGTACGCTTGATTTATTATCTCCAATATTACAGATACTATTATAACGCAAAAGGTTAATCTTGCATACCCCTACAGGGTACATAATTAACTTTGGCGCTATTCGAGTCTATGAGCCGTAATCAGATCAAAGGCTTCAAAAATAGAACGTAGTGGACAATAGAGCTTGGGTTTTTCTTGTCGTTTTTCTGGCCTAGTCATCAGGATTCACCACCTTGCAGGGCTTAAGCCCTTTAAGGCAATCCTTAAAGTCGTTTTGGAGGGGATAAATGAAGATCGCTTTACGAGATAGGCTATACTCTCTTTTTCGATCCATTCTACCCCGGCCTTGGGTTTCACCAAGATAGAGCCAGTTCGAGGCTTTATAGCATGTGCCTGCAAAGTGAGACGTGTCGACAAAGGTTTCTAAAAGCACAGGTGCATAACAATATTCGCGCAGCCAGTCTTCTTGAAGCTGTTTTATCGCGATTGATAACACTTTACTGGCCAGGTTTTTAACATTAACCCAGGGAAGTATCAGAAATCGACTGTTATTGACGATAAGATGCAAGCGTTGCTTTCTATCTTGAACATTCCATCCAATCCACTCATCCCGGGAACTCAAGGCCCACGAGGATGCTGAAAACTGAAGACAGCCTAGGATCTTCTCTTTTGACTTAATAAAGTAGGCTAATCGGGCACCATAGACTTGTTTATTGCCTATCATGTGATAATCACTAATGTATCGTTTCCAAAGCTTTAAGTCGATACCAGCTCTCGCAATTTCAAGCTGTATCGGTAATAGGTCCTTTAAGTCACCGGTGATCGGAGTAGTGTTGATCTTAAAGTCCGATAGTTCTGAATTCTTACTTCTTATTTTTGAAACATCTAACGGTGGAAGTTCAACGTGTCCTTCTACTTCTAATTTTTTAAGAAAGGCTATACATTGAGGTGCTTTGGCTCTTCCCGCGGGTGTAGTCCACCCTAAAAACTCACATACGGTTCTTGCTAATTCTGTCCTCGATAGTTGTGGATATCTTTTTCTGGTCCACTTGATGAGGTCTATATCTTCAGATGTAAAATTTCTTCCCGAGTATACCATGATAGTCTTATCCATAGGTAACCAACCTACCTTTCTAAGACTACCATACCATATGGATTTGTGTATTACTATTTTGAGAAAAAGTTTGTTCAGACGCAGAAGCATTCTATGAACATAACGATCAGTTGAATTTTAACGCCACACAGAATCTCCTTAGAAACCCCTTTCACAAACAGTAATAAATGGAATTTTCTAGTTGCCTTATGCGCATTTGATGTGTATAATATAACTAAGAGGTGAGGAGATGAAACGGAAAGATTTAGTGAATAAAAAGGCTAATTGATAATGGCTGGTGGTTGTTTCGAAATGGTGCAAACCATGACATATATACCAATGGAATAATCAGTGAACCAATTCCGCGTCATCGAGAAGTAGATGAAAAGTTAGCAAGAGCTATTATCAAGCGACAGGGGCTGAAATAAGCCCTTAACCCGCTTTGAAAATATTTGGAGGTGTTTTAGTGTGAAAAAAGTATACCCTGTTGTTTTAACTCCGGCTGAAGTAGGATATGTTGTCTTTATCCCTGATTTGCAAATTAACACCGAAGGTTCAGATATAGCCAACGCTATCGAAATGGCCCGTGACGCGATCGGTCTTTGGGGGATCTGTGAAGAGGATATGGGTCGGTCTATTCCGTCACCATCTACTCTTAACCCTGTATGCGCAGACAATGAGATTGTTACCCTAGTAGATATTGATATTGACGCATACCGCAGAGCAAACGATAATCGAACGATTCGAAAAAATTTAACTTTGCCAAGTTGGCTTAATGACCTAGCCGAAAAAGCTGGGGTAAATTTTTCGCAGATTCTACAGGAAGGCTTGAAAGAAAAGCTCGATGTCCAGAATCGTTGAATACTTTGTAAGCTAAAATAATGTTAATCAATTCCGGAACACCCACTTCTATAAGTGGGTGTTCCGATTTCCACTTCAGTGGGGACTTCTTTAAATTCAGGGTATAATGTGGGTGTAGGATTTGTTAAAAAGGGGGATTTGCTATGGGCGAATCGGCTCGTGAAAAGTTAGAGGGTTATACCTACTCAGACTACTTGCAATGGCCAACTGACCAAACTCTTATGGTTTTTACATTGAAAAACGGTGAATACGGCAAACCTAAAGTATATGCCTTTCCGGACCATGTTCCGGTCGAGGTCCTTCCAGAATTCACCGTGGACTCAAGCGCTATTAATTATTGTATTTCGGAGGATTAGGAAGGTCATTCGAATTCGCAAAATGTTTATAAGACGGCTTTGTGTGCTGGGACGAAGATTACTCAGCCGATTTTGGTCGACTTTATGCGCTAGGAGGCGGGATGTTTTGCTTAACATTTATTCAGCCAGATCTCGCAGACCAAACTAGAACTCTGACTTCGGTTAGAGGTCTAGAGTACCCGCCAAATTCACCATCCCTGGCTCAGTTGGCGGCTTCGCACGTCCTGTGCTCAGCCCTTGGTAAGGAGGGGCTTGTCTTCGTTAAGTTTGGTGGCTGCTCATTCTAAGGCTTCTCGCCGTGTTAAGCAAAACATCCCTGGCTTTGTGGGTTGGGAAGGATGTTAAGCTTAACAGTCGGAAGGTAGACCACGCTGGGCAAACTAGAACTCAGGCTACGGTATCATAGGGGAATTCAAAGTTGGGGCCAATTGACGTTTGATAAGTTGGTGTCAGGCACCGCAGGCACCGGGTTCCCCTTGTACCCTTGAAGGAACAAAAGATGAGCAAAAACATTGGAAGAATCTGTGATATTTATGGTATAATACCTAATAAGTATAAAATAATGAGGTGATTATGGTGTTAACTCAGTCAACCTATCAACTACAATTACCAGAAGAATTATTACCATTTCTGGATAAAATCAATGGAGATTCCATCAATAAAAAGGTGAGGTTAGCTTTTGCGATTAATCTATTTGCTCAAAAAACAGTTTCCTTAGAAAAAGCAGCAGAGCTTTCTGGTGAAACATTGGTAGACTTTATGGATATTTTAAAGGAACAAGGGTATCCGTGGGGAGAATATACAGAAGAACACTTACAACAAGGTGATCGCGGGATTAGAAAAATAATGAAAGAGTTTGATTCACAAAAATGATACGAAAGTTAGGAATGGTGATATGTAATTCTAGTCCAATTATTGGTCTGGCATCTTTGGGATTATTACACAGGGGCGGAATCGTCATGGTAAAGAGGAATTAGAGACAGCGGTAAAACATGGTTATATCAAGCTCTATTCGGTTATTGAAGGACTATTTATTGATCGTTTTATTGGTAAACTGCATCGTGGTGAATTGGAAGTAATGGCAGCGGCTAAGGAATTAAATGCCCAATACATCTTGATTGATGATAAAGCTGCAAGGGTTTTGGCCGAAGCAATGCTTCTTGAACCGACTGGATTAGTAGGCTTCTTGAAACTCGCAAAACTCACTGGTAAAATAGGGAGCCTACAAGATTGTCTAGATAGGCTTATTGAAAATAACTATCGAATTTCTAAGAAAATATATAACGAGGTTCTAATAGGAGTAGGTGAACTATCAAGGAATGAAGACAAATAGAGCAGTGATAAGTTGGTGTCAGGCACCGGGTTCTTCCACAACGCGATTGATAAGAATAAAACAAATATTTGACATTCTGAATAGGTAAGAATAAAATATTAATAAGAATATACGGAGAATAAGTAAGGGGGGTTCAGAATGAGTATAAATGATTTTACTGACGATCAAGCACTCAGCGTAGTAAAGGCTACGAGCAGAATATCTAGCCGTGGGCAAATAGTTATCCCTATGGAAATACGAAAAAGACTAGGTATTGGTGAGGGAGATCACTTGACATTCATTGCTGAACAGAATGGTGAAGTTAAGGTTGAAGCTGTCAAGAGCCAACGTATCACGGAATTATTTGGGATTCTAAAAATAAATAAGTCATTTAGGCCAGTTGATGAAATCAGGAAAGAAGCGTTTGAGAAGATGGCGCAAAGAGAGTTAAAGGACGGGGAGGAAGGATAGTTGGCGAGGAAACTTTGGTTGGACACTAATGTAATCATCCGAATTATTACGGGTGATCCCAAAGAACTGGCACAAGAAGCTGAAGCTATGATTCTAAAAGTTGAGATGGGAGAAATAGTTTTGCGCTTGTCTGCCATAGTTGTGGCCGAGTGTTGTTGGGTATTAGAGTCCTTTTACGAAGCAAATCCAACAGACATAGCAGACACTTTGTTGAAATTTACGAATGCAATTGGCGTTGAAACAGAGGAAAAGCCCGTCGTACAACAAGCACTTCTTGATTTTTCCGCCAAAAAGGTTGATTTTGTAGATGCTTATATTGCGGCACATGCAAAAGCCAATCCACCGGAGGATGTGGTTACATGGGATAAGCATTATAAACGGTTAGATATTAGTCATGACAGACCAAGAAATTGGTAGCGTATTCAGTTGCGTCTCTTAGTCCATTATGGAAGCAATGCTCGGAAGCAAACATGGTCTACTATTTCTCTAGAGAAATAAAATCATACCGTCTGTTTCAATGGGATAAAATTTGCGACATCTTTCATTTCGGATAAGTTGGTGTCAGGCACCGGTTCCCTAAATTATTTTGGTATTTTGCGGTCAGACCCCGGGGGATGGCTGACCTCTGGGAGGCCGTCCCTCGAGCACTTATCTATAATCATCCAAAAAAGTTTCAATCGGAATATCTTCATCTAATTCATCCCAGTGAATTCCTCTTGGGGATATTCTGAACTTCTCACGTTGTAAAGGATTGGCGGAGCGTAAAATGGGAAACCAATCAAGCGGCGTATAAACAATACGTCCGTCGGAGAGGAAAATAATTACCATGTTTGATTCTATTTTTACTTTCTTAATGCTGGTCGGTTCACTTGGACGACTAAAGTGATCTTTTAAAGTACTACTAAGCATGGAAACCTCTCCATTCTTTTATAATCAATTGTACATTATCTTCAACGAGTTGTTCAATCTTATTTAACTGCCGAGTACTAAAACCATGGCTTTCAGCTAACTCAACAGGTTCAATCCAGAACTTCGCAGTATTATTTTCTTCTTCTACATGAACATGGGGCTTGGATTCCTCACGCGAATAGAAAAAGAATCTATATGCTCCCAAACGAAGTACCGTAGGACTCATATCTTCCCCTCCTTAACTTCTTTTATTACATGGTATATTATACCATGTAATAAATACTCCTTCAATTAATTAAAGTAAGAAAGCATATCACTAATTGAAATCGTTATATGCATTTCTCAGGGGCTGATTGGTTGGCCTAATACATAAAAAGAATAGATTCCAACACGAAGTCTCTCAAAGTCCTGTTAATACAGACCCCCAGGGGTTTATTGCAGCAGTTTCATGGTCCTAGTAAATTGTGTCTAAATTGTTTTGGGGTCAGACCACGGAACAATTTCTACTCTTCATCCTGTAGGGCAGACAATGAGATTGTTACCCTAGTAGATATTGATATCGAGGCATATCGCAGAGCAAACGATAATCGTACGATCCCAAAAAACTTAACTTTGCCAAGTTGGCTTAATGATCTAGCCGAAAAAGAAGTTCTAGGAATCTGTGAGATGGATTGGAACTAGAATTTATGGAGCACGATCCGGCTAAACTCCTTCAAGTCATCAAGATGTTGTTCAATAATTTGACGAACGATCTTCAGATTAAGTGATTGGTAGTTATGGACTGCAATATTTCGGAAACCCACCATAGATTTCAAGGACTCTGTCAAAGATTCAGCTAAAATATTCTTTTGACGAAGAATATCAAAAGCTTCACGGCTACTTTGAGGAATACCCCATTTGTTCTCAGCAATGATATGCATGGCCAAGTCAATGGCTGCCTCACAGCCTCTTTGAATGTTTAAGATGATGGAGTCTTGCTTGGTATAACTCTCTAGATTCTTAGGATTATTCTCATATTCCTCATGGATACGTTGAATGCAACGCTCGATTATTGAGCATTTATTATAAACCACATCATCCCCCATAGATGGTTCCCCTCTCTTTAATTTGTTTTAAGATGGTTGCTCGTTCCTCATTCAGTAAGGCATACTCCTTCAAAGTGCGTACGAAATAATACTTTCTACGAGTCTCATCCTTACAGTAAAGCACGTTTCCGTGTCCAATGACTTGCACCTGAAAAACGGTACTAGCTGAGTGTAAATTGACGCAATCGATGCTTTTTCCCATGGACTCAGATAATTTTTGAGCAATACAAAATGACTGATACTCATCCACTTTCTGATCTGTCAAAAATGCAATATCAATATCACTCTCTTCACGAGCTCTACCTTTTGCATAGGAGCCAAACAGAATAATTATCCAAGGGTCTATTAATTGGTTTAAAGTATGAGTGATGGTTTCGATCTGAGTAGAATTAAGTACAAGCGAATCGGTCTTGATAACTCGTTCCCCCTCGCAGAAGTTTGACACAAAATTATAGTATTAATCTCAGCATGAAGTTTACCATATTATAACATAAAATGGGTGTTTGATCACCTTATAATTAATGGACTGATTTAGGCCATAGATGTCAGTGATTTTCGGAAAATGCTTACTGAGGGTTACGTCCCATTGACTCTCAAGACCTTTTCCGACCCAAGCACCAGAATTTATAAGTTGTTTTGGGGTCAGACCCCGAAACGAGGCGTTAACCTAGAAACGTGTCGCACGAGCCATTACGCAGAGTACTTGCAAAATATGAATAAACCGAATAAAATACAATTGTAGGCAATTCTGATTTTCAGAAAGGGGGAATATTTATGTTAAATGTTGCTCGAAGTAAAAAATCATTCGGAATAGTGCAAATGAAGAAGAAAGCAGCTCTTACAATACCGAAAGAGGTTCGCCAAGCACTTCGATTAGCGGACGAGGGCGAGATATTTGAAATGAGCGTCGAAGATGGGAAAATCATTCTTGAACCCAAGGCTCTCATTCCTAAAGACCAACAATGGTATTGGACAGAGGAATGGCAAGTTGCCGAACATGAAGCTGATGAGGATATCAAAGAGGGACGATATACCTCATTTGATAACCCAATAGACGCGATCAAATATCTTAAGGATGGCAAGCGCGATGAAGATTAGTTTCACACGACGCTTCACTCGCTCTTATGATAAACTACCTAAAAATATCCAAAGCCTATTTAATGATAAATTACACCAATTCATGGATGATTGGCGGCATCCATCATTTCGCATTCACGAGTTGGGCGGAACTGACAGGGTGTGGTCAGCTAGTTTGAATATGAGTATTCGCTTTACTTTCCGATTCGAGAAAGGCTCTAATGGGATTGTTGTATGCGTATTGAGGAACATTGGCGATCACGATCACACAATGAGACCACCTTATTAAACACCAAGCCGAATGTGACATAACTACATTAAGTTACAATCAAGAAGCCCTAGAATGCCTGAGGTGACTGGCTCCTAGGGCTTCTTGATAATTATGTATAATTTGTCGAATATTGAGGTGGTCAGACCCCGAAACGAGGCGTAGCCGAGTTCGAGCATAAAAGATGGTCAGTATGGCAGACATATATATTGGAAAAATATGTGATATTTATGATATAATTATTAGCAGTATAAAGTAATGAGGTTAAACGGGGAGGAAGATCCCTTATGATGATTAGAATCGATCAAGATAAGTTGCAGCAATTGGCACAGCGCTATCAGTTACGTCTCTTAGTCTATTATGGAAGCTATGCTCGGAAGGGAGATTATGACCCCTCCAAAAGCGACATCGACATTGCTTTTGTCTCCAAAAGTCCACTTGACGGACAGCAACTATTTGATTTGATGACGGATTTAATCGTTCTGCATAGCAAGAGCGCCATTGATCTGGTAAATCTATCAACCGCTTCTGGCCTACTCAAGGAGTCCATTGCCAATGATGGAAGGATTCTTTATGAGAATGAAGAGGGGTATTTTAATAAACTTTGCCCCTACCTTTACAAAAGCTACTATGAAACACGAAAATTCCGGCAGGTCAAACAAGCCATCTTCCAAAAAAAATTAGCGGAGGAATTGAAAAATGTCCGAAAGTGATAGAATCTGTGCCAAGTTAGACAAACTATATGATTATTATGAAGAGTTGAAAAACATCTCTACTATTTCCCTGGAGGAATACAATCATAATATACTTTACCGTCGGGCCATCGAAAGAACGATGCAACTAATCGTAGAATGCGCCACAGACATGAACAATATGTTGCTCAAGATGCATGGCCAAAGGGGATCAACTGACTATTTTAACTCTTTCATCGATATCGCTGAATTAAACATCATTCCTACGAATTTCGCTCTCAAGATTGCGCCTTCCACCGGGCTTAGAAATATATTGGTGCACGAATACGAAGATATTAATGATGAAATCGTTTATCATTCCATCGGTACATGTTTAGAATACTATCTGGAATATATGGATTTGATTAACCAGTATTTAAAATGTACCGAATAGCTTCTCCCAACCATGTACCTGACGATGCCTTTCCAGAATTCACCGTGGACTCAAGCGCTATTAATTATTGTATTTCGGAGGATTAGGAGGTCATTCTAATTCGCAAAATGTTTATAAGACGGCTTTGTGTGCTGGGGCGAAGATTACTCAGCCGATTTTGGTCGACTTTATGCGCTAGGAGGCGGGTTGTTTTGCTTAACACTTATTCAGCCAGATCTCGCAGACCAAACTAGAACTCTGACTTCGGTTAGAGGTCTAGGGTACCCGCCAAATTCACCATCCCTGGCTCAGTTGGCGGCTTCGCACGTCCTGTGCTCAGCCCTTGGTAAGGAGGCGCTTGTCTTCGTTAAGTTTGGTGGCTGCTCATTCTAAGGCTTCTCGCCGTGTTAAGCAAAACATCCCTGGCTTTGTGGGTTGGGAAGGATGTTAAGCTTAACAGTCGGAAGGTAGACCTCGCTGGGCAAACTAGAACTCAGGCTACGGCATCACAGGGGAATTCAAAGTTGGGGCCAATTGACGTTTAGCCTACAAACCATCGAACCAGAGTTTTCACAAGCTAAACAATAAGTTAATAAGTTGGTGTCAGGCACCGGGTTCCTTTATCCCTTTAGGGTAGTGGGTAGTTCACTGCGAAAGTGTTTTTTGTGATCCTTTAACATAACTATTCAATTTTGCTGCTCTCTGTTTGTAGAAATTTAATAGCTGCTTACTGTTCATTCCTTTTGTTTCCTCGTAATGTTTGTCACGTACATCACGAATCAATTTCATTTCTTTTGATTCTTCATACATATTAATCATCCTCCTCTAGAAGCTCATAAGGGGGTACTAAAGCAATTTCACCATAACCGAGCATTCGGTTTACTCCATTTACACCAATAAAAGCACGTAATTTCAGCATGTGCTTGAAATTCCAAGATACAATGGCATTGCATCCAACAACAGTAGCAGCAGCCACATGTATAGAATCATCCATACACTTTGGTGGCAATACCCCCTGTGCCAAATACCGCTGTGCTAATTCAGTTATTTCTTCGGTTAGTTCAATTGTCTGGTAATATAGTTCTTTTAAATGATTATCAAGCATAATTTTCTTAGGCTCAGGGCAATCTGCTATTTCAGCCTTAGTGACCTCGGAAATAAAAACATCATATTCCCCGCTTTTTAAATCTTCCCAAAACTTACGAGTAATCGCCATTTTCTCAGGCACATCATCCGCTTGAAGATGGCTGATAACCGATGTGTCAAGGTATACTTTCAACTTCCTCATTCGCTTATCTCCCATTCTTATCTCTTTAAGTTATATTATACCATAAAGTAGGGGTGATAAATATTTTACAAAGTTAGGTATATTAAAGAAAATAACAAGATGAAAACTAAGTGCAGCACGCTACTAACACTCTAACACTTTTAAAGAATTAGAGACAGAGAGAGGCTTGAAAGGGAACAGAAGACCCAGAGAATATGGTCTGTACCAAGGCTCTGTCCCGGCTGAAACCCTTGGTATAACTTGGTTACAGAGGTTGGGGAACAGAGGGAACAGATTTCTACTATAGAGTTAACAGAGTATAGAAAATATATGTGATATGCGCGCGAGGTGCATGTACGCGCGTATACGCGTAGGATATTATTGAATACCCTTTCCCAGTCCTTGAGGGCGTGCAGTGCATGTACGCGCGTATACGCGTAGGATATTAGGGAAAAACTGTCCCTCTGGTCCCTGGTCCCTGAACAAAAGGTTATAGGTCGGGGTTGATTATGAACTATTTAGAGCGGATAGAGCAAAATTAAGGCTAGAGGTTAAGGCAAGAGGCGGTTTGGCCTTAAAGTCCCAACGGAACGGAGGGATTGTGCCGAGCATAGGCCTCCAGGGATTCTTTGCAGCTAGTTTCATGGTCCTAGTGAATTGTGTCTAAATTGTTTTGGGGTCAGACCCCGGAACAATTTCCTCAGCGTCACCCATCTCGAATTGATATACTAAATAATGGTATCCAATTCGATTATGGGGAGATTTAGAACTTGTCAAGCTCTTTTTACATTTATTGTAATTATTCCAGAAAATATTTTTTACTTTTTTGCCATTCCCTTTTTATTACATATTAAGTTCATGACATTGACCCCGGGGGACGGAAGGCCTTCCCTCGAGCAGGACCCTGAGCGGAACGCGACTTATGGAGACGAAATAAATACGAATATGGTCCGCAGTAATTTCCTCAGATGAAAAGTTCTTTTCCGGGAAACTGCTGTAGAGAAATGCCTTGACAGTATTGCATTGATCAACGACTGTACTTTTACTCAGTACGGCTACTTCACATAAGTACTTTCTGAATCGGTCGATTTCTACTTCGATGGCCATATCCAGATCGTAATATTTAGCTTAAATAGAATAGATTCCGTTAACGGGCCAAGGCCATAATTAAACCCACTGTGAACGTTGCGGTAGGACAGACTGACTGACTGACTGAGGATATTCAATTACCTTTTTGGTCAGCTTATCTGTCAGCCGCCGGACAGCTTACGCCGTCAGGTTTTGGATGTAAACGGTATCAGTAACACCAGACTGTCGAACTTGAGTTTTCACAAGCTGAACAATAAGTTAATAAGTTGGTGTCAGGCACCGGTTCCTTAATATCAGGCACCGGTTCCTTAAGAAGAGAGCCCCTCGCCGAAGCAAAAGACTCTCTTGCAACTTTTGTCGAACCGTTGTGGGGTCAGACCCCTTTGGAAAGACCCTTTGGAAAAGTTGACCAACGGGAGACTTTTCCGAGCACTATCATTTGGATCTTGAACTTAGTTTGATAGTTCTGCTT
>Ga0209587_1000127_pt1 | contig 36191 bp, 32 predicted proteins | sample NGEPerD_2_FD_184512 | JGI IMG/M metagenome (GOLD analysis project Ga0209587, IMG submission 184512) | Arctic peat soil microbial communities from the Barrow Environmental Observatory site, Barrow, Alaska, USA - NGEE PermafrostL1-D... | ecosystem: Environmental > Terrestrial > Soil > Wetlands >...
GTTGATGATCTCGCTCGTCGGCTGCATCGTGCCGCGCCAGTAGATCCTCAGCCGCGGCACGATGCAGCCGACGAGCGAGATCATCAACAGGATGTAGATGGCGCTGAACCAGATGGAGTTGTAGACGGAGAAGAGCCCGAGGGCGTCGTAGATCGGCGTCAGGTTGGGGTGTGCCTCACGCCACTGACCGGCGGCGATCGCGTCGACGGAACGCTGCGGGACGACCGATCCGGGGATGGCGGCGAGGGCGAGCAGGAACAGGAGGATCAGCGCTGTGCGCATCGAGGTGAGCTGGCGCCATGTCCAACGAGACAGCTCGACCGGTGTCAGGGCAGGCGGGAGCGAGGGCGGGGTGGGCGGCGTCGTGGCGGCGGCTCCCACCGGCGAGTCTGCAGGAGCGGCCGGTGCCTGCTCGGTGGTCAAGTCATCCCGCCGGGGTTGCCCTCGGTAGAGGCCCCCCCGGACGAGAACGTGGCCTTGCGGTCGTGGACGGGCAGGAGGTCGGCGGCCGGTTCGGAGTAGCGGACCGTGGCCAGTCTGTCGTCCTCGAACGTCAACGAGGTCAGGCTGCACAGGGTGCACTGTCGGCGCCGTGGATCGTGCACGAACGACCGGCCCTCGACGTGCAGCCGGGTGATCCAGATCGGAAGCTGGTGGGACACCACCACGGCCTCGTGCCCCGCGGCCGCGTCACGGGCGTCGTACACTCCAGCCATCATCCTGGCGGCAACCTGTTTGTAGGGCTCGCCCCACGATGGTCTGACCGGGTTCCACAGGTGCCTCCAGGCTCTCGGCTTGCGGAGCACCCCGTCGCCGACCCCGAACCTGGATCCCTGGAAGACGTTCGTGGACTCGATCACCCGCTGGTCCGTCGTGACCTCGAGGTGATGCGAGCCGGCGATGGGAGCGGCGGTCTGTTGAGCCCGTTCCAGCGGCGAGGACACGACGTGGGTGAGGTCACGGTCCCCGAGGGACTCCGCCACCCGTTGCGCCATCTGGAGTCCGAGCTCGGAAAGGACGTAGCCCGACATCCGGCCGTAGAGCACGCCGCTCGGGTTGTGCACCTCTCCGTGTCGGAGCAGATGGACGACGGTTCTCATGTGCTGCTCCCTTCAGGCGAGGCGGTCGAGGCGGTCGAGGCGTCGGGCGGGGCGTCGGCCGGGGCGGGCGTTTCCGCTGCCGCTCGGGCTGCAGCAGGGAGTGCGGAAACGATCCTGTCCATGGCACCGTCGTCGTGGGCCGAGGACAGGAACCATGCCTCGAACGCGCTCGGCGGGAGGTAGACGCCCTGGTCGAGCATCGAGTGGAAGAACGCCTTGAACCGGTCGGTGCGCTGCCTGGAGGCAACCTCGAAGTTCTGCACCGACATCACGCCTTCCTCTACGAAGAACACGCTGAACATGTTCCCGTTGCTCGAGATCACATGCGGCACACCCGCCTCTTCGAGCGCGGAGGCGGCGGCGTCCTGGAGCACCAGGGACATCTTGTCGATCTTCGCGTAGACGTCATCGGTGGCCAACCGCAACGTGGTGAGACCGGCGGTGGTGGCAACCGGGTTCCCGGACAATGTGCCCGCCTGGTAGACCGGACCCGCCGGGGAGAGCAGCGCCATCACGTCTCGGCGTCCACCGAACGCGGCCGCGGGGAATCCGCCACCCATCACCTTGCCGAAGGTGAGCAGGTCCGGCTGCCATCCTTCGCGGGCGCCGTCGCGGGCGTACTGCCCCGAACCGGTGACCCGGAACCCGGTCATCACCTCGTCGCTGATGAACAGCGCGCCATGTCGTGCACACGTCTCGGACAGGAACTGGTTGAACCCCGGCTGAGGCGGGACGACACCCATGTTGCCGGGTGCCGCCTCGGTGATCAGGCAGGCGATCTCGTCGCCGTGCTCGGCGAACACCTCTCGCACGGCGTCGACGTCGTTGTAGGGCAGCACCAGCGTCGCCGCGATCGAGGCGGCCGGAACACCGGGCGTGCCGGGAACGGAGTGAGCGTCTCGAAGGGTGGCCAGACCGGACCCCGCCTCGGCGAGCAGGGAGTCCACGTGACCGTGATAGCAACCGGCGAACTTGACGATGAGCTCGCGCCCGGTGAAGCCGCGGGCAAGCCGGATCGCCGACATCGTGGCCTCGGTGCCCGATGACACCAGCCGCACCTGGTCGATCGGCGTCCTGTCGACGATCTCCTCCGCCAGCTCGACCTCGGGCCGGGTGGGGGTGCCGTACGACGTCCCGCGTGCCGCTGCCTCGGAGACTGCGGCAAGGACCTCGGGATGCGCATGGCCGAGCAGCATCGGACCCCAGCTGCACACCAGGTCGACGTACTCGTTGCCGTCGACGTCGCGCAGGTATGCGCCGCGTGCGCTCTCGATGAAGCGCGGGGTCCCGCCCACCGAGTTGAACGACCGCACCGGGGAGTTCACGCCTCCGGGAGTCACCGCCTGGGCACGGGCGAAGAGCCTTGCGGAGGCGGTGGTGTCCGGGTGCGGGGGACGGGCAGGATTCACCCGGTCATTGTCCCTGAGTGCCGATCCGACGACGAACCCGGTCCTCGAGAGGGGCCACACCGCGTAGCGGCATGCGTCGGACGTCATACGTTCTGGTCGCTGGAGCGCGCGGGTGGGATGACGTCCTACAGCGACGGGTTGCTGACGCTGGACGACTTCCCACGACAGACCTGCACTCCCCATGACGAACTCGTCGTGGGACGTGCAGGTTCGCCCGCACACCTTGATGAAACTGTTGCCCACGAGGCTGAGGGGGCAGGAACCGAATCTTCGCTCTACCATCGCGGCCACGGCAGTCCCCGCAGTGGCCGTGGGGTGCTGGTGCGCAGTGTGACCCATTTCAAGTCTGGTAGTCCACGTGTGGCTACATCTGGGATGATAAGTGACTGCGGTCACCCTCATTTTGGGGTTACCGCGGCGTAACCCAGAGAAAGTGGCTCGTTGAAGGGTGCACGGGGAAAGAACTGGGTATCAATACATGCGGCAAGTCCGCGGGAAATTTGATTGGGAGAGAGACCAATTGGCTCAGAAGCGTTTGAAGACATGGCAAAAGGCGACGGCGCTCGTGCCGCTCGCTCTGTTGTCCGGCGCCTGGACCACCAGCCTCACCGTGACGACCAGCTCGGCGACAGCCGCGAGCGAGGACGCAGCGCAGCTCCCGGATGGCACCAGCGTTCCCACGGAGGCCATCGAGGCTCCGGCCAGCCTTTCAACGCCGGGCGAGATCGCTCCGGGTGTTCCCAACGGCGCAGCCAAGAGCGTCGTCTCCAGCGCGTCGACCAACGGCATCCCCGCAGCTGCGCTGGAGGCCTACCAGCGCTCCGCCCAGGTCATCAACTCCGCCAAGCCCGGATGCAAGATCAGCTGGCAGCTCATCGCAGCGATCGGCCGGGTCGAGTCCGACCACGGTCGCTACGGCGGCAACACGCTGACCGAGGACGGCAAGAGCCGCCCCGGCATCTACGGCATCCCGCTCGACGGGTCCAACAACACCGCGAGAATCACCGACACGGACGGCGGTCAGTACGACAACGACAAGGTCTTCGACCGCGCGGTCGGCTCGATGCAGTTCATCCCGTCCACGTGGGCGGTGGTCGGCGTCGATGGCGACGGTGACGACGTGCGTGATCCTCAGGACATCGACGACGCAGCCCTGGCGAGCGCGGTCTACCTGTGTTCCGGGAGCGAAGACCTCTCCACAACGCCCGGCCAGCGCGCCGCTGTCTACCGCTACAACCACAGCCAGGAGTACGTCGACCTGGTGCTCTCGATCATGGACGCCTACACCGAGGGCGACTTCTCCTCGGTCCCCAACGGCACGTCCTCCACGACCGTCTTCTCGCCGAGCACCGGTGACTCGGTGGTCTCCTCCGGCACAGGCGGCAGCCCGGCTTCCTTCTTCGGAAACGGCTCGGGCGGCGGCAACGGCGGCTCCGGCGGCGGCAGCACCTTCACAGGCGGCGGCAGCAGCACGGGCTCGACCGGTGGCGGTTCCACCGGCGGCGGAGGCGGTGGCGGCGGGACGGCACCGAGCGTCCCCACACCCGAGCCGAGCTCGGAACCGGTGCCAGACCCGAGCAAACCCGTCCAGGACAAGGTCAACGAGGTCAAGGACAAGGTCAACAACACCGTCGGCGGTGGTGGCGGCGGCGCAGGCGGACTGTCCGAGGCGGATTGTCTCGCCTTGTCGGATGCCGATCTCTTGGAGCTAGGCGGGCTTGAGGACTGCATCGGCAGCTAGCCCCACCAGCGGCCTGGAATCTCGGCGGTCAACTGGAACGGAGGAGTTGGGCTGCCTCGGCGGCCCAGTAGGTCAGCACGATGTCCGCGCCGGCTCGCCGGATGGAGACCAGTGACTCCAGGATCGCGGCCTCGCGGTTGATCCAACCTCGCGCGGCGGCGGCCTCGACCATCGCGTACTCCCCTGAGACGTTGTAGGCAGCCACGGGGACGTCCACCGACTCCCGCACGGCACGAAGCACGTCGAGGTAGGCCAGCGCGGGCTTCACCATCACGATGTCCGCGCCCTCGGACAGGTCGAGCAGCGCCTCGCGCACGCCCTCGACGCCGTTGCCCGGATCCTGCTGGTAGGTCCGCCGGTCGCCTTGGAGCGAGGAGTCGACGGCCTCACGGAACGGACCGTAGAACGCCGAGGCGTACTTCGCGGAGTAGGCCAGGATCGCCACGTCCTGATGACCTCCGGCGTCGAGGCCAGTGCGGATCGCACCCACCTGCCCGTCCATCATCCCGCTCGGCCCCACCACGTGAACCCCGGCAGCGGCCTGCGCCTGGGCCATCTCGGCGTACACCGCGAGGGTCGCGTCGTTGTCGACCGATCCGTCTTCACCCAACACGCCACAGTGCCCATGGTTGGTGAACTCGTCGAGACACAGGTCGCCCATCACCGCGATCGCGTCACCGACCTCGCCGACCACATCGGCGATGGCCACGTTGAGGATCCCGCCGGGGTCGACGCCGCCGCTGCCGCGCGCATCCTTCGTCGTGGGGATCCCGAACAGCATCACCCCGCCCAGGCCGAGCTCCGCCGCCTCGACGGCAGCACGACGCAGCGAGTCCCGGGTGTGCTGGACGACCCCGGGCATGCTCGAGATCGGGGTATGCTCCGAGGCTCCCTCGCGGACGAACATCGGCAGCACCAGCTGGCGCGGTTCGAGCGAGGTCTCCGTGACCAGCCGGCGCAGAGCCGCAGTGCGGCGCAGCCGGCGCGGCCTCGTCTCGGGAAAGCCCATCAGGTAGCTTTGCGCCGAGCCGACGGCCGGCGGTCCGAAGGCTTGGTCACCGGCTCCCCCGCCTCGATCAAGGATGCCCGGCGTGCCGAACCGAAGTCGGCAAGTGCGTCGACCAGCACCTCCACCGACGGGTTGGGGGCGAGCACGTCCACCCTGAGGCCATGCTCCTCCGCGGTCTTCGCGGTAGCCGGCCCGATCACAGCGATCACCGTGGACGCGTGCGGCTTCCCGGCGATCCCGACCAGGTTGCGCACCGTCGAGGACGAGGTGAACACGACGGCGTCGAACTTGCCGGTCTTGATGGCCTCACGCGTCGCCGCAGGGGGCGGGGTCGCGCGCACGGTGCGGTAGGCCGTCACGTCGTCGACCTCCCAGCCGAGCGCGAGCAGACCCGCGACCAGCGTCTCGGTGGCGATGTCGGCGCGCGGCAGGAACACCCGGTTGATGGGGTCGAGCAGGTTGTCGTAGGGCGGCCAGTCCTCCAGAAGCCCGCGCACCGACTGCTCCCCGCTGGGAAGCAGGTCCGCGCGCAGCCCCCAGTCCCCGACCGCAGCCGCGGTCTTGTCACCGACTGCCGCGATCTTCAGACCCGAGAATGCCCGCGCGTCGAGGCCGTACTCGTCGAACTTCTCGCGCACCGCCTTCACCGCGTTCACCGAGGTGAACGCGATCCACTCGTAGCGGCCTTCAACCAGCCCACGGATGGCCTTGTCCATCTGCTGCGGGTTCCGGGGAGGCTCCACCGAGATGGTCGGCACCTCTGCGGGCACCGACCCATAGCTGCGCAGCCTCGCGGAGAGCGTGCCGGCCTGCTCCTTGGTGCGCGGAACCAGGACTTGCCAGCCGAACAGTGGTTTCGTCTCGAACCAGGACAGAGCACCGCGCAGGTCGACCACGTCGCCGACGACCGTGATCGCCGGTGGGGTCATCCGGGCAGCACGCGCGTCCGCGGCGATCCGCTCCAGGGTGGACACCACAGTGGCCTGCTCGGTGGTGGTGCCGACGCGGGTCATCGACACCGGCGTGCTCGCGGGGCGGCCGGCAGCGACGAGAGCCTTCGAGATGTCGGCGATCGAGCTGACCGCGGAAAGCAGCACCAGGGTGCGCCCGTCGGCGTACTGCGTCCAGTCGATCCGCGCCTCGGAGCAGGTGACGACCGCAAGCTCGCGGCTGTGCTTGGTGGTCAACGGAATACCGGCGTAGGCAGGGACGGCGGTAACCGCAGACACGCCGGGAACGATCTCGAACCCGATGCGCGCCTTCACGCACGCCTGGGCCTCCTCGGGACCCGAGGCGTACAGGAAGGGGTCGCCGGCCATCAGGCGTACGACGCGCCGCCCCGCCTTCGCGTGCTTGAGGACCACCTTGGCGCGGGCGGCGTGGGTCAGCGGCTGTCCGTCCTGACCGAACCCACCATCGACGATCTCGGGGCCCTGAGTGGGTGCCTCCACCGGGTTGCCGTCCTGGTTCACGACCACCCTCGGGGTGGGCAGTCCCAGCACGGAGCGCACCAGCTCGACGTGCGAGGGCACCTCGGTGACGACCACCTCGGCCTCCCTCAACAGGTCGACGGCACGAACGGTGAGCAGCTCGGGGTCACCGGGGCCGGCCCCGACGAACCAGACATGGCCGACCGGCCTGGCCAGCTGGGGGGTCGCCTTCGCCCGGGTCGGCTTCTCGTCGGCCGACGTCACGCTCGTCGTGGCTTCAGGGTTGCTCAGCATGGGCTTCGTCTTCCTCTTGCCAGCCGTGGTGCGCTTGGCTGCGGTCTTTGTCACGGTGTTGCTCACAGTCGCCTTCTTGCTCGGAGTTGTTGGCTGTGTCTGGCGCGCGGTCATGGCACACGCTCGCGGACAAGCAAGCTCGCGCCGTCCTCAAGCATCTCTGCAGCCAGACGCCGGCCCACACCCACGGCGTCGTCCGGCGCGCCCGTAGCGGACTTGCGCACGACGATGCCGCCGTCGTGAGACAGCGCAACCGCTCGAAGCCATAGTTCGTCACCGTCGTCGCCTTGCGCAATTTCGGCCAACGCCCCCACGGGTGCGGAGCACCCGGCCTCGAGCACCTGCAAGACGGTGCGTTCGGCGGTGACGGCCGCTCGCGCCGACTCGTCGTCGATCGCCGCACGCACCCGCTCGACCAGGAACTCCTCATCGCTTCGACACTCGACTGCCAGTGCGCCCTGTCCGGGGGCGGGAAGCATCTGCAGGGGGTCCAATGCCTCGGTGACCGCGTCGAGCCGTCCGATCCTGGACAGGCCCGCGCGGGCGAGCAGCACCGCGTCCAGGTCCCCTTCGGCGACCTTGCGCAGCCGGGTGTCCACGTTGCCGCGGACCTCGACAACCTCGAGCCCCAGCCCGAGCGCGGCGAGCTGCGCGGCGCGGCGCGGCGAACCGGTGCCGACCCGAGCACCGGCCGGTAGTCCACCGAGCGTGAGTCCGTCCCGCGCGACGACGACGTCACGCGGATCCTCCCGGATGGGGACGGCGGCCAGGGTGACACCTTCCTGCGGATAGGTCGGGATGTCCTTGAGCGAGTGCACGGCGACATCAACCTCACCCCGCAAGAGCGCCTCGCGGAGCGCGTTGACGAACACGCCGACCCCGCCCATGGACGCGAGCGGCGCGGCAGACAGATCGCCATCGGTGGTCACCTCGACCAACACCACGTCCCTGTCCAGTGCCGCCCGGAGCGCCGTGGCCACGAGCTCGCTCTGCGTGCGGGCAAGGAGTGAGGCTCGCGTGCCCACCCGAAGCGGGGCCTGGCGCTCGAGCTGGCTCATCACACACCTTCCGCTCTGGTCACGGCGTCGACGGCGTCCGGGTCCAGGGAGAAGAGCTCAGCGAGCGCAGAGGCGTAGGACACGGCACCGGTCTCGTTAGCGAGCTCCTTCACGCGCACCGTGGGCTGGTGCAGGAGCTTGTCAGCCACCCTTCGCACCGAGAGCTCCACCTCGAGCTTGACCTGCGGGTCGAGCTCAGGCAACCGGGCCAGAAGTCGCTGCATCTCGTCGTCGACGACACCGGTGGCCATGGTCCGCAAAGCCACCACGGTCGGCGTGACATCGGCGGACCGTCGTGCGGCGACGTAGGCGCTGATCTCCTGGGTGACGATCTCGCGCACCGCTGTCGCAGTGTGGCCCGCATCCTCCCCGTCGTTGATCTGGTCCGCCAATCCGGCCAGGGTGATCAACGAGACTCCTGGGAGCTCGCCAACGGACGGGTCGACGTCGTGGGGCAGAGCTAGGTCGATCACCGCGAGAGGATCGGTCGCATGCGCGCGCACCTCGGCCATCTGCGCGAGCGGCAGCACCACACCGATGGCCCCGGTGCACGAGATCACGATGTCCGCGGAGACCAGCTCCCGGTCGATCGTCGCGATCGAGACCGCTCGACCGTCGTACAGCACCGCGAGTCGCTCTGCGTTGGAGTTCGTCCGGTTGGCGATCGCGATGTCGGCCGCGCCGAGCCGGGCCACGGTCGACACCGCGAGCGCAGCCATCGACCCGGCGCCGATGACGACCGTGCGTTTGCCGTGGACGGCGCCGACGTGCTCGGCGGCGCCTTCGAGCGCGACCGAGACAAGGGAGGGGGCGGCGCGGTCGATATCTGTCTCGGCGTGCACCCGTTTGCCGACTCGTAGCGCCTGCTGGAACAGCGGGTTGAGCGCGGGCCCGATCGTGGCGGACTCCTGTCCGAGCCGCAGGGTGTCGCGGACCTGGCCCAGGATCTGCCCCTCGCCGACAACCATGGAGTCCAGGCCGGCAACGACGTTGAACAGGTGGGACACCGCGCCGTCGTCGTAGTGGACGTAGAGATGCGCAACGATGTCCTCAGGTCGCTCCCCGGCACGCTCACAGAGCAGCCTCGACACCGCCTCGACGCTGCCGTGGAAGCGGGCCACCTCGGCGTAGATCTCGATCCGGTTGCAGGTCGCCAGGACCGTGGCCTCGACGACGTACTCACACTCGACTACTTCGCGGACCAGCTTTACGGCGCCCTCGCGCTCGAGCGCGAGACGCTCGAGCACCGAGACCGGCGCGGACTTGTGGGAGACACCCACGACGAGAACGCTCATCGGGTTGTCATTCAGGTTCTCCGTGGAAGGAGCCCGCGTCGACCAGGTCAGCGGGGTCGAGGGCGAGCGACTTGCGCAGTTCGTGGTAGGCCAGGATCTGTAGCTCGATGGACAGGTCGACCTTGCGTACGTCGACCCCGGCGGGGACGCTCAGCACGGACGGGGCGAAGTTCAAGATGCTGGTGACACCGGTGGCGACCAGTCGGTTGCACACCTCCTGGGCGGCCATCGCGGGGGTCGCGATCACGCCGATCGCGACATGGTGTTCGGAGACCAGGTCCTCGAGTGCGTCGTACCCGCTGATCCTCATCCCTGCGAGATCCTCGCCCAACCGGGCCGGGTCACTGTCGACGAGCGCCGCGACGCGGAAACCGCGGGAGCTGAAACCGGAGTAGTTGGCGAGTGCATGACCGAGGTTTCCGATCCCGACGATGACGACCGGCCAGTCCTGGGTCACGCCGATCTCGCGGGCGATCTGATAACGGAGATACTCCACGTCGTAGCCCACTCCCCGGGTGCCGTACGAGCCGAGATAGGAGAGGTCCTTGCGCAGCTTCGGGCCGTTCACACCGGCTGCGGACGCGAGCTCCTCGCTGGAGCAGGTGGCGATGCGACGCTCGGCGAGGCTGATCAGGGCTCGAAGGTAGACCGGCAACCGGGCGACGGTGGCGTCCGGAATGCCTCGCTCAGCGGTCTTCGCCGACAACGAACGGGAGGCGCCCTCGTCGGACGCTCTGTTCCGCATGTTGCGTGCTGGTGTCACGATTCTCCTGAACGCTGTCGAGACGTCGAAACCCGCCCGTCGGGAATGCCCGCAGACTGACAGCCAGGCTCACTTTAGGAGTTTGTGAACGCGAGAACAAACTGAGTCCGGTCAGGGAGTAGCACACGTGACCTGTGTCACCTGTCCCGGGGTGCCGATCCGTCGGCAGGCAGGCTCAGCACCCGGCGGAGACGCTCGGCGTCGACACGCCAGAAGTCGTGCCGATGACCGTCCACAAGCGTGACGGGGATCTCCTCCCCGTAGCTCCGCAACAGAACCTCCGACGTGGTGATGTCGATCTCGTCGTACCTCTCGCCCAGCTCCGCGCAGACCCGGTCGACCACGGTGCGGGCGCCGTCGCACAGGTGGCATCCGGGCTTGGAGTAGAGCACGACGCGGGGCGGGGTCTCGCCTAGCTCGGTGTGCTCATCGGCGGACCGCGTCATTCGAGGATGCCGACGGCGCGCCGCCACTCGCTCGCCCGGAGCGTGCCCTTGGCGACCTTGCCGGTCACGGTGTGCGGCAGCTCATCGACCACGTGAACCACCTCGGGCTGCTTGAACCTGGCCAACCGGGTCGCGCAGTGCTCGCGAACCGCCACTACTAGCTGCTCATCGGAGATCGTCGCCGCCGGGCCCTTCTTGACGTAGGCGACTACCGACTCGCCAGTGCGCTCGTCCTCGGCGCCGATCACCGCCGCCTCTGCCACTGCGTCGATCTCGGTGATCACCTCCTCCACCTCGCTGGGGTAGACGTTGAAGCCGGAGACGATCACCAGCTCCTTCAACCGGTCCACCAGGAAGAGGTCACCCTCGGCATCGAGGAACCCGACGTCGCCTGTGGGCCACCAACCATCCTGGTCCGGACCGTCGGCACCGTCGGGCCAGTAGCCGGAGAACAGGTTGCCCCCCTTGAGGTAGATCTCGCCGGCGTCCTCCCCTTCCGGCTGCTGGCCGGCCTCGTCGACGAGCTTGACAGTGATGCCCGGCATCGCCGACCCGACAGAGCCCGCCTTCGCGCCGTCGCTGCACAGGGTCGAGGTCACCACCGGAGCCGCCTCGGTGAGTCCGTAGCCCTGATGCACGTCGACCCGCGTCTGCGCGCTGAACGACTCGACAAGCTTGGGTGACAGTGGTGCCGACCCGGAGAGCACCAGTCGTACGCCGCTGAGCCGGTTCGCGAGGTCCTCGACCGACATCCAGTAGGCGAGCACTGCCGGAGCGACGGGGACCACATCGACTGCCTCGTCCTCGATGATGTCGAGGGAGCCCTCGACGTCGAAACCGTTGACGAGCACGAGACAGGAGTGCTGCCGGATCACCTGACCGAGCACTGCGTTGAGGCCATAGACGTGGAACAGCGGGAGAACCCCGAACACCACGTCGTCGGCGGTGACCATCGGCGGCTCGACCGCCGCGCCCTGCTCGATGTTGGCTACCAGCGCACGGTGGCTCAGCATCGCCGCACGCGGCTGACCCGAGGTGCCGCTGGTGTACAGCAGCACCGCAAGAGCCTCGGAGTCCTCGGGGAGCGGGATCTCGCCTGCGGTGGTCCGCGCCAGGTCGTCGTAGGAGACCTCCTCACCATGAGCCGTCGCGCCACAGACCACGACGCGGGGAACGGCCGCGCGCCTTCGCAGCTCTTCGTCGGCCCCCTCCAGGGCCTCTGAGAGCCCGCCTACCGCAGAGCGGACCTGGGTGACCGTGCTGCTGTCGCAGATCACCGCGCGAGCCCCGCAGTCAGCCAGCACCCGGACCAGCTCACCGGTTGCCCCTCGTGGGTTGACCGGGACGGCCACCATCCTTGCGCGGAGTGCGGCCAGATAGCTGGTCACGAACTCCACCCGGTTGGGAATGGCGATGACCACGCGGTAGCCGGCAACCAGTCCCATCTCGGACAGGCCGGAGGCGACCCTGCTCACCTCGGCGTCGAGCTCACCCCAGGTGACCCGTCGCCCCGTCTCGGCGTCGACCAGAGCGGTCTTCTCGCCACTTTCGGCAGCGGCGTGGCTCAACAGGTCGGCAACGTTCGAGGCGGTTGAGGCGTCCGCCCGGATCGGGTTGTCGTCCGTCGAGTTCACACGCGTGAGTCTGGCATATCCACCGGTTCAAGTCTGGACACTAGGCTGAGAATGTGAACGCCGAACGGCAACCCGCCCGCACGAGAGATCTGCGCGCCCGATCCGTGCTGGCGGGGGAGGCCGCAGCCTCGGCCGCTGAGGTGGAGACAGCGTTGGCGACCCCGCCAGACCCGGCGAGCGCGGCGTTCTTCGACGTGGACAACACCGTGATGCAGGGTGCGTCGATCTTCCACCTGGCCAGGGGTCTGCACCGCCGGAAGTTCTTCTCCACCCGGGAGATCCTCGGTGCAGCCTGGAAGCAGGCCTACTTCCGGATGGTCGGGGTGGAGGATCCGGAGCATGTCGCGGACGCGCGAGCATCGGCGCTGAACTTCATCAAGGGGCATCGCGTCGAGGAGCTCGAGGAGCTCGGCGCGGAGATCTTCGAAGAGGCGATGGCCCACCGGATCTGGCCGGGCACCCGTGCCCTGGCACAGCTTCATCTCGACCAGGGTCAGCGCGTGTGGCTGGTGACCGCCGCCCCCATCGAGATCGCGCGGATCATCGCCCAGAGGTTGGGGCTGACCGGTGGGCTCGGAACGGTCTCGGAGCACCAGGACGGGGTCTACACCGGGAGACTGGTCGGCGACATGTTGCACGGTGCCGCCAAAGGTGAGGCGGTGCGTGCGCTCGCCGATCTGGAGGGGCTCGACCTGGACCGCTGCTCGGCGTACTCCGACTCCTACAACGACCTGCCGATGCTGACCTTGGTCGGCGACCCGTGTGCGATCAACCCCGACGCGAGGCTGCGCGACCACGCGCGAGCCAACGGCTGGCGCGTGCGCGACTACCGCACCGGCCGGAAGGCGGCCCGAGCCGGACTGGTTACAGCCGGACTCGCCGGAGCAGCGACGGGTAGTGTTGCCGCTGCGGTTGCAATTCGCCGAAGGGTTCGGTAAAGCGACTGCGTTAGCCGGCAGGTTCACACAGTGCCGGGCTGCCTCTATCCTGGAATGGCCGGGGCCTGGCCTCGAGCCAGGGAGGAGTTCATGACACGTGGTGATTCGGACATTGAGCGCGGCCTGACGGCCCTGCGGCTGGCGGTCTGGCGCGCCCTGAACCCCCTCCCGGCACTGAACCCCCTTCAGGCAATCGCCGGCGCGACCAACCCTGCGTCTGATTTCGTGCTGCTCTCAGAGGCCCTCAACTACAACGAGCCCTCAGGCGGCCGGGGATCCGGAGTCTCCACCGACTCCGATCTGGCGTGTTCCTCTGAGACCGACGACGGGGAGGGCTCGCGCCTGATCGCTCTGGTCGAGCTCGCCCGCAAGGGCGACTCCGAGGCCTTCGGCCAGCTTTACGACCACTACAGCACCTCGGTCTATCGGTTCATCTACTACCGAGTGGGCTCGGTCCCGCTCGCCGAGGACCTGATGTCGGAGACCTTCTTCCGTGCGCTTCGGAGCATGAGCTCGTTCCGCTGGCAGGGCAAGGACTTCGGCGCCTGGCTGATGACGATCGCCCGCAACCTGACCGCCGACCACTACAAGTCGGGCCGCACGCGGTTGGAGACCGCCACCGAGGACATGGGCGCCCATGACTCGACCACTGAGGGCCCAGAAGACTCAGTCCTGGCCTCGATCACCAACGAAAGCCTCCTTGGGGCGCTCGGTGACCTCCCCAAGGAGCAGCAGGAGTGCCTGATCATGCGGTTCCTCCAGGGACTCTCGATAGCGGAGACCGCCAAGGTCCTCGGTCGCAGTGACGGTGCGGTCAAACAGCTGCAGCTGCGCGGCGTACGCAACCTCGCCAAGCTGATGCCAGCAGGCCTGCGATGAGCCCGGCAGCCGCTGACGAACAGCACTCGTCAGTGCCCGTAACCTCCCCGCCGGCTAGGTCGTTAGACATCCTGAGAAGCACCCACCATGACGAGATGACAGGACGACCGCGATGACCTCCCTATTCACTGCGCGACGTCGCGCAGAGGAGTTCGCCGCTCTCGTCGACGGCGACCATCTGGACAACCGCGACGACGCCGACCTCGCCGATCTGGTCAGCGTTGTGGCAACGCTCCGCACTCACGACGCCGCCCCACGTCCCGAGTTCACCAGTGAGCTGCGAATCCGCTTGATGGCGCAGGCAGACACTGCTCTGTCACCTCAGAGCGCGAACCTGCTTCTGCCAGTCCGCCACCGCGGCGCCCGCGAGCGCCGCCTCGTCGCGGCGGCTTCAGCCGTCGTCTTCATCGGAGGTACGACGAGCATCGCAGCTGCGTCCCAGGACTCTCTCCCCGGTGACGCGCTCTACCCCATCAAACGAGGCATCGAGCGCGCCGAAGCCGGCCTCAGCCTGGACGACGCGGGCAAGGGCGAAGATCTCCTCACCCATGCCCAGGCGCGTCTGACCGAGGTCGACGGACTGCTGGCCGACTCTTCAGTCCCGAGCGAGCCGCAGGTCCCCGAGACCCTGGTCGAGTTCTCCGCGCAGGCCGACGAGGGCGCCGAGCTGCTGTTCGGGTCTTTCGAGCAGTCCAATGACCCTGAGTCCGTGCGCACCGTGCGCTTGTTCACCACCAACGCGATCACCGAGCTGGCCCAGCTTGCGGACGAGGTTCCGGCCGATGCCCAGCAGGAGCTGGGGGCGGCCGCCCTGGCGTTGCGCAACATCGACGACCAGGCCACATCGCTGTGCGACAGCTGCCTCTCGGATCTGCCCGCTGTCGACGTGCCGGACTTCCTCCTGGCCCAAGCCGAGGTAAACCGGGCGCTGGCGTCGATCAACGCAAGCACGCTGGACAACAGTCATCCAGTCGTGGTGCCCAAGGGTGCGGTCGAGAAGCAAGAGGACGCACCGTCCGAGGCCAGACCCAAGGACCCCGACGTTGGCGGGTCCCAGCAACAAGGCCCCACGTCAGGACCGTCGCAGACGCCCAGGAAGGTGCCTGCGAATCCTGCGCTGCCCGAGCCTCCGCTCGCTCCGTCGCTACAGGGTCAGGACGAGCCGGCGACTGGGCCGGCGACTGGGGGGAAGCCGCCCGCGGACAAGCCAGCATTGCCGGCCAAGCCACCTAAGAAACCGGACCGCCTGCTCGGTGGGGCCGTCGTGACTTTGCTGCCGGAGCCGGACGGCAACAAGCTGCTCCCCTGAGGCACGGTCTCCATTTAGTGGCAGGGCCTGGATGCTTGTTCGCCAGAGGTAGGCCGCTGTGCACCCACCGCGCAACGGGCATCCGTCGGACGTCATACCTTCTGGTCGCTGGAGCGCGCGGGTGGGATGACGTCCTGCAGCGACGGGTTGCTGAGGCGGACGACTTCCCACGACAGTCCTGCACTCCCCGTGACGAACTCGTCGTGGGACGTGCAGGTTCGCCCGCATACCTTGATGAAACTGTTGCCCACGAGGCTGAGGGGACAGGCGACGAGAACCTTGCCGCCCACGCCCGGCCCGAGGGGCCCTGGGTTGCTGAGGGACGTTGCTCCCTGAGACGAACCGGGGTTGGCATCGCTGACGTCAGTAGAAGACTGAACGGCGCTGCATCAGCAAGGTGTACAACGTCTGCTGGATGGTCTCCCTTACCTGGTCGGTGACGTTGAAGACCAGCATGGGGTCGTCGGCGGCTCCCTCGTCGTACGCGTCGGTCCGGATGGGCTCCCCGAACTCGATCAGCCACTTCGACGGTAGCGGCACGAGACCCAACGGACCGAGCAGCGGGAAGAACGGCGTGATCGGGATGTACGGCGCACCGATCAGGCGAGCCAGCGACGGGATGTTCCCTACGAGTGGGTAGATCTCCTCGGCACCCACGACCGAGCATGGAATGATCGGGACGCCGGTGCGAATCGCAGCAGCGACGAAACCACCGCGGCCGAACCGCTGCAGTTTGTAGCGCTCCGAGTAGGGCTTGCCGATTCCCTTGAAGCCCTCCGGCCACACTCCGACGAGCTCACCGGTGCTCAGCATCCGCTCGGCATCCTCGCCGCAGGCCAGGGTGGCTCCGCCCCTTCGAGCCATCCCGCTGACCACGGGCAGGCGGAACACTAGGTCGGCCCCGAGGGGACGCAGATGCCGCCCGGTGTGATCGTGGATGGAGACGCCGGTCATCAGACCGTCGAGGGGGAGCGTGCCTGAGTGGTTCGAAACGACCAGGGCGCCGCCCTCGGTCGGGATGTTTTCCACGCCACGGACTTCCACGCGAAACCATTTCTGCGCGATCGGCCGGATGGCGGCGAGGAAGAAACGTTCGGTGACCTCCTGGTCGAAGCCGTACTCGTCGACCCGGTAGTCGCCGGTCACACGCCGGCGCAGGAACGCGAGTAGCTCGGCAAGGCGCGGCTCCCAGCCGTCGCCGAAGATCTCCTTGGAGGCGGAGGTGAACGCGGAGAGCCAGTCACCGACGGGGATCCCAGCACCGGGACCCCGCTCTAGCGCGGTGGTGCCTGACGTCGTGGCGGTGGTCGGGGTCGGTTTCCGCTCGGGCCGCTCCGGTCCGGTGGGCTTGCGCTTGGTTCCGCCGGCAAGACCTCGCGCAGCGGCTGACGGTTTGCTGCTTCCCGACCCGCGACCCGGGCGACCGCGTGTGCCCAGCGGGATGATGTCGGCGTCAGCCACGGCGACCTCCGAGAGTTCCGGCCACGAGCGCCTCGGCGCTGGCCACCCGCTGTGCAGACACGATGCCCGAACCGATCGCCCGATGGAGATCCTCGAACGCGGCCTCGGTGGTGTAGTCCGGCTCGAACCCCAACACGCTGCGCATCCGTGTGGTGTCCACACCCCGGCCGAAGGTCAGGAACGCGGTCTGTTCGGGCGAGAAGTCGGCGACTCGACTTCGCCGCATCATGGACCCGACCGAGCTCAGCGCGAAGGCCGGCATCGGCAGCGACGGACGGCCGAGCCGTCGCACGGCCTGGGACAGCATCAGCACACCGTCACCAGCCACGTTGAAGGTGCCATGCACCCCCTGAGTCGTCGCTCGACCCAACGCCTCGAGCAGGTCGGTCTCGTGCACGAACTGCAGGCGGGCGTCGAACCCGAACACGGTCGGGATGACCGGCAGGCGGAAGTACTGCGTCATCGGGGAGTTCACCAGTGGCCCCACCGTGTTGGCCGCGCGCAGCATGGTCACCATCACATCCGGACGTCTGCGAGAGAAGCCGCGGACGTAGCCCTCGACCTCGCCTGAGTCTTTGGCGAAACCGGCCTTCGGGAGACGCTTGGGAGCCATGTCCTCGGTGAACATGGCGGGGTCGCGGCTCGACGAGCCGTAGACGGCGGTCGAGGACTTGACCACGAGGTGCTTGAGGCCGGGGGCCTTCTGGCAGGCGGCGAGCAGCTGCATGGTGCCGATGACGTTGAGTTCCTTCATCGACGTACGCCCGCTGGACTTGCCCGGAGTCGCGATCACGCTCATGTGCACAACTGTGTCGACGTCCTCCTTGGCGATCACCTTGGTGATGACCGGGTTGCGGATGTCGGCCCTGATGAACCGGACCTCGCCCATGTCACCCCGGGGCGGGATCATGTCGACGCCGACCACCCTCTCGACGGAGGGGTGGGCGGCGACAAGGCGTGCGAAACGGCTGCCGAGGTCACGTGAGACCCCCGTCACCAGTACGACGCGACCCATCTGCAAGCTCCTTGGAAGAGTGCGGCCTACTTGCCGACGCGCCGGCGCTGGATACGTGTCTTCTTCAACAGCTTGCGGTGCTTCTTCTTTGCCATGCGCTTGCGGCGCTTCTTGATGACAGAACCCACGGTGTCCTTTCGAACGTGTCAATCACAGTGTCGGACGGACATGCACGACACGAAGGTGCCACACTATCCGGCTCGGCCACCCTGCGGAAACGTGGTCCGGAGCGTGACCAAGCGGTGCGATGCCATCAGAAACGTTGGTGCAATATTTATGGCTTTCCCGCAAAGTGATGAATTGATCCGATGTATAACTAATTACAACTCATTTCAAGCGTGATTGAGAGTCCCTCCGCCGATGGTCACGGACCCGCTAGGAACCACCTGCTCGCGTCGGCCCGGCAGTGCCATGTTGATGGTGATGGTGATCGTGATGGCAGGGCTCATCGCCGGTGGGGTGGCATCGCGCACGCCGGCCTCGGCAGCGACATCCAGCACGCCGAGTGCGGGTCGAGTGTCCACGGCGGTCAGCGTGCCCACCTACGAGAAGCGGGTGCAGCGCTGGGTGAACCACATGCGAGAGAACCGCGGGCTTCGCGCCTTGCGCGGCACCCGTTGCGCCAAGAATGCTGCTGCGCGCTGGAGCGTCCACCTCGCCGAGAGCGAGCGCTTCTACCACCAGTCGATGCGGGTGGTCCTCGACCGCTGCGACGCGACGTACGCCGGCGAGACTCTCGCCCGGGGCGCGGTGGGAGCACGCCGCCTGGTACGCATGTGGATGGACTCCCCCAGCCATCGCGCCATCCTGCTCAGCGCGAAGGCCAATCGGATCGGGGTCGGCGCGACCGTGGACGCAGATGGCTGCTGGGTTGTGGTCGCCGACTTCGTGCGGATCTGAGGAACCCAGCCCGACACGAGCCGACACGAGCCCGAGGCAGGTCAGCCGGTCTGGAAGAAGCTCTTGCGAAGGTACTCGTTGACGGTGTCCTCGGGAACCCTGAAGGATCGCCCCACTCGGGCCGCCGGCAGCTCACCGGAGTGCACCAACCGGTAGACCGTCATCTTGGACACTCGCATGAGCGCCGCGACCTCGGCGACGGTCAAGAACCTCACCTCAGAGATGTCTCCGGGACTAGTTGACGCCATGACGCACCGCTCTTTCAGGCACACGACGCCCCCCGGCTTCCCCGCCGGAGTCACTACGTATGTGCTCAGGTGAGAGTAAGCCTAGTGTGACCCATGGGGAAGGGGTGAACTTTCCTGAAATCTTTACTCCCACCGGGAACGCGTGCATTCGTCGGTCAAGGCAAGTAGTCGAGACCATTCAGGGGAAAGGTCGCCTCGCGGGTGGCGTGGACTGCCCGATCCAGCCACGTGGACGGGTCGTAGCCCATCGCCCAGTCCCGGTAGTCAGGTGTGCGACCGTCTGTGAGCCGGTGCGGCGAGCGGCGACCCAGCGAGGTCCGCACGTGCTCCCGCCAGTCCTCCGGCGTCAACGTCTGCGGGTCGAGCGGTGAGCCGCCCACGATCGCCAACAGGTGGGTCCAGGACCTCGGGACGACATCCACGATCGCGTAGCCGCCCCCTCCGGTGACGACCCACCTGCCACCACACGTGTCGTGCGCGAGCTCATGCAGGGCCAGGTTCGCCGCGCGCTGCCCGTCCACGGTCAGCATCAGGTGGGCGAGCGGGTCCTCGATGTGCGAGTCGCAGCCGTGTTGGGTCACCAGGATGTCCGGAGCGAACTCGCGCACCAGAGGGGGTACGACGGCGTGGAACGCGCGCAGCCACCCGGCATCCCCCGTTCCGGGGGGGAGCGCGACGTTGACCGCGCTTCCCTGCGCGTTCGGCCCCCCGGTGTCGTTGGGGAACCCGGTGCCGGGGAACAGCATCTGACCGGTCTCGTGGAGGCTGATCGTGAGCACCCGTGGATCGTCGTAGAAGATCTTCTCGACACCGTCCCCGTGATGCACGTCGACATCGACGTACGCGACCTTCTGCGCGCCGTTCGCGAGCAGCCAGGAGATCGCCACCGCGACGTCGTTATAGATACAGAACCCGCTGGCCTTCCCGGGCATGGCATGGTGCAGCCCACCGGTGATGTTGGCCGAGTGCAGCGACTCACCCGACCAGACCCTGCGGGCAGCCTCTACCGAGGCACCGACGATGTGGGATGCGGCGAGGTGCATGCCCTCGAAGACGGGGTTGTCCTCGCTGCCGAGACCGTGCGCCGCATCCACCTGGTAGGGGTCGCGGCTCATCGCCATGACCGCCTCGATCAGGTCGTCGGTGTGCACCGTGGCGATCAGGTCGTCGGAGGCCATCGGCGCATCCACGGCGACGATTCCCGAGCTTGGAGCACCGATCACTCCAAGGTTCTCGGCCAGTCGCATCGTCAGGTCGACCCGCATCGGAGACATCGGGTGGTCCGACCCGAAGTTGTAGTCGGTCAGCGTCTTGTCGAAGACCACGCACGCAGGACCGGACATCCCCTCACGCTACTCCTGGCAGGCTGCTGCTACTCGGGGGCCAGAGCGCGCGAGCGGTCGCGGGCGGCCTCGAGCGCGGTGAGGAACGCCGCACGGACCTTGTGGTCCTCCAGCTCACGGATCGCCGCGGCCGTCGTACCACCCGGCGAGGTGACCTGCTCCCGGAGCACGGTCGGGTGCTCACCGGTCTCACGCAGCAGCTTGGCCGAGCCCACGACGGTTTGTACGACGAGCTCGGTGGCCGTGCTGCGCGGAAGCCCGAGGTGCACACCGCCCTCGATCATCGACTCGACGACGAAGAAAAGGTACGCCGGTCCGGAGCCGGAGACCGCCGTGACCGCATCCTGCTGCTTCTCGGGGACACGGATCACCCGGCCGGTGGAGGCCATCATCGACTCGGCCTGGTCGAGGTGCTCCTCGTCACAGTGCGAACCCCGAGAGATCGCCGCCATGCCCTCGTCCACGAGGGCAGGAGTGTTGGGCATCACCCGCACCACGGCAACACCGTCGGGCAGTCGGGACTCGATGAACGCAGTGGTGATGCCGGCTGCCAGGGAGATGACCAGCTGTCCGGGGCGTACGACGGGCGCTATCTCGCCGAGCAGGTCGCCCATGTCCTGCGGCTTGACCACGAGGACGAGGGTGTCCGCCTTCTCGGCAGCCTCGACGTTGTTGACCACGTCCACGCCGTACCGATCCACCAGCTCCGCGGCACGCTCGGAGCGCTTCTCACCGACCAGCAGGTCATCGACCCGGCGGCCGGCCCGGATCAACCCGGAGAGGAGCGTCTCCCCCATGACTCCGGCGCCCAGGATGGCTACGCGAGACGACACCGTCACGAACTCCTTCGCGCTATTTCTTCGAGACCAGGGACCGCAGGAAGAATGTCAGGTTTCCCGGACGCTCCGCGAGCCGCCTCATCAGGTAGCCGTACCACTCGTATCCGTACGGGATGTAGACACGCATCTTCTCCCCTGCCTCGGCGAGACGGCGCTGCTCGTCGGGGCGCACGCCATAGAGCATCTGGTACTCATAGGATCCCTGCGACCTGGTGTACCGCGTGGCGAGCGCGCCCGCGATGTCTATCATCCGCGGGTCGTGGGTGGCGATCATCGGATAGCCCTGGCCCGCCATCAGGATCTTGAGGCAGCGGACGTAGGACTTGTCGACCTCCGACTTGTCGTTGAAGGCCACCGACTCCGGCTGGTTGTAGGCACCCTTGCACAGCCGCACCCGCGAACCCTCGTAGGCCAGGTCCTGGCAGTCCGCCTCGGTGCGGTGAAGGTAGGCCTGGACCACCGCACCCGTCTCCGGGAAGTCCTTGCGGAGCTCGCGCAGCGTGTTCAGCGTCGCGTCGCTCGTGGAGTGGTCCTCCATGTCGAGCGTGACTGTGGTGCCGGCGTTGCGGGCTGCGTGACACACGGTGCGCGCGTTCTCCAGCGAAAGCTTCTCCCCGTCCTGCGGCAGCGCCTGCCCGAGGGCGGACAGCTTCAACGACACCTCACAGTTGCGCGCCAGACCCTGCCCGGACAGAGCGGCCAGCAGCTCGAGGTAGGCGTCGACGGTCTTCTCGGCCTGTTGCCGGTCGTTGGTGTCCTCACCGAGGAAGTCGAGGGTGACGTGCAGCCCCGCGTCGATCAGCTGCCTGCTCGCCTCGACAGCGGAGTCGGTGCTCTCGCCCGGCACGAAACGGTTCACGATCCCACTCGACACTGGCATCGAGCTGATCAGGGTCTTCAGGTTCTCGCTGCGCGAGATCAACAACAGGGGCTGGCGTAACACCCTATTCCTCCCTGGTCTGCGCCCGACCTGCCTCGTTGCCGGTGGGTCGTCGAACAGGCTACGCCGTCCTCCGACGCAGCGTCGCCGCGCCCAAGACCAGCGCCCCGACCACGAACGCAAGGATGATCCCCAGGTCTGCCCAGACAGCCGGGTCGACTCCCCCGAGGTCCGACGTGGCGCTGCGCGCGACGCTGTTCATCGCATCCACGGCATAGGACAGCGGCAGGGCACCGGAGACGACCTCGAGGACGGGCGGAAGCTGCGATCGAGGCAGGAACAAGCCGCACAGCAGGATCTGCGGGATGACCACGGCGGGCATGAACTGGACGGCCTGGAACTCGGTGCGCGCGAAGGCGGACACGAAGAGGCCGAGCGCGGTTCCGAGCAGCGCGTCCGCGACCGCCACCACGGTCAGCACCCAGGGCGGGCCGACGATGGCGAGATCGAGCACCAGCACGCAGAGGCCAACCGCGAGCAGCGACTGGACCATGGCGACGACGCCGAACGCGATCGCGTATCCACCGAGGAAGTCGACCTTGCCGGTCGGCATCGCCAGCAGCCGTTCGAGCGTGCCGGAGGACCGCTCACGCAGGGTGGTCACCGACGTCACGAGGAACATGATGATGAACGGGAACAGAGCCAGCAATGCCGGACCGAGCAGGTCGAAGCCCAGCGCCGCGTCGTCGTACATCCACCACAGCAGCGTCATCAGGAGCATCGGCAGAAGCAGAAGCATCGCGAGTGTCCGGTGGTCGTGGCGTAGCTGTGTCAGCACACGGGCAGCGACCGCACCCATGATCCGCGGTGTCATGCCGCACCGCCGGGCTCCACGATGGCGAGGAACGCGCTCTCGACGTCGCTGGCCCCCGTGCTGGTGAGCAGCTGCCCGGGGGAGTCGTCGGCGAGGAGGGCACCGTCGCGCATGAGCAGCAACCGGTCACATCGCTCGGCCTCGTCCATCACGTGACTGGACACGAGCACGGCCGTGCCCCGGTCCGCGAGCCGGTGGAAGAGGGCCCAGAGGTCGCGGCGCAGCACCGGGTCGAGCCCGACCGTCGGCTCGTCGAGGACCAGCAGCTCGGGTTCGCCGAGCAGCGCGACCGCCAACGAGACGCGTGAGCTCTGGCCACCGGAGAGGCTGTTGACCACCCTGGTCTGGTGCGTGCCCAGGTCGACCGACTCCACACAGCGGTCCACCTCATCCGAGGAGACCCCGAGCACACGGGCGAAGAACCTGAGGTTCTCGGCAACAGTCAGGTCGTCGTAGACGCTCGGGGCCTGGGTGACGTAGCCGATCCTGGCACGGAGCTTCGGGTGACCCGCGGGAAGGCCGAGCACGATCACCGAACCGGAGGTGACGATCTGGACCCCGACGATCGACCGCATCAGTGTCGTCTTTCCGCATCCCGATGGTCCCAGCAACCCGGTCACCTGACCCCGTGGCGCCACGAAGGACACGTGGTCCACGGCGCGGGCCGTGCTGCGCAGGACGAGAAGGTCGCTGATCTCGATCGCAGCGTTGTTATTCATCACATGTTGAATTATGCCGCGTCGAGCCCCCGCGGGTCAAGGCTCCTCACCGGTGAGGTAGCGCTGGATGTTGGGTGCCACCCAGGCGATGACCTCCTCACCCGGCATCGATGCCAGTGGCTCGAGCCGTAACACGTAGCGGCCCACGACCAGGCCGATCATCTGGGTGGCCACCAGCTGAGCACGTCGCTCGCTGCGGTCGGGCAACGCCTCACGAAGCGGCGCGAAGATCAGCCGGAGCATGCCTTCGTGGAGCAGGCTGTGGGTCGACTCGCGAGCGAGGCTGTTGCGCACCAGGGCAACCAGGGGGAGCCGGGACTCCGGGTCGTCCCACACCGACAGGAAGATCTCGAGCAGCCGCTCCGCCGCGCCGTCGGCTCCCCCCTCGAAGGCAGTCGGGATGATGTCGCGTGGATCGATCCGGATCTCCAGCGCCGCCACGAACAGGTCGTCCTTGGACCCGAAGTAGTGGTGGACCAGCGAAGGGTCCACGCCCGCCTGTGCGGCCACCGAACGGATGGTCGTCCGGCCGAACCCCTTCTCGGCGAAGGACGCACGAGCCGAGTCGAGGATCTGGCCGCGGGTGTCGGGCCCTCCTGGTCGGCGACCGCGGTTCGGTGCACCGCTCACTCGAGCTTCCGGTCCTGAGCCGATCGGTGGTCCTCGAACGGGACGCCACCTCCTGCAGCGAAGTTCAGCCGGGTGAACGCCAGGGCCTCCACCAGGTCGATCTCACGGGCGGAGCGCGAACCCGCGCGACGTGTGTTGATCTCGAGAATGATGTGCCCGGAGAACCTGACGCGCGACAGGTGCTCGAGCATCTCGACGCACGGCTGGCTGCCTCTGCCGGGAACCAGGTGCTCGTCCTTGGCCGACCCGCTCCCGTCAGTCATGTGCACATGGCGCAGCCGCTCGCCGAGGCTGACCGCCATCTCCACCGGGTCCGACCTCGACACGGCCGAGTGGGACAGGTCGACGGTGGTGTTCGTGTAGTTCTCCTCGGCCGGGTTCCACCCCGGGACGTAGACCTGCATCTCCCGCTTCGAGGCGCGCCACGGGTACATGTTCTCCACCGCGAATGCGACACCCGTGCGCTCCTCGAGCTCCGCGATCCCGTCGACGAAGTTTCGGGCGTAGTCGCGCTGCCAACGAAACGGCGGGTGTACGACGACGACGTCGGCGCCCACCTCGAGGGCCATCTCTGCGCTCTTCTCGAGCTTCCCCCACGGCTCGGTTCCCCAGACCCGTTGGGTGATCAACAGGCATGGTGCGTGCACCGCGCACACCGGTATCTCGTAGTAGTCCGACAGGTGCCGCACCTGCTCGACATCCTGACTGACCGGATCGATGCCGACCATCACCTCGACCGCGTCGTAGCCCAGGCCGACCGCGAGCTCGAAACCGTCCGCGGTCGACTGGGGATAGACCGAGGCCGTCGACAGGCCGATCAGCGCATCTGAGGGCGGGGGCAGGCTCGTGCCGGACGGATCCGGTCGCCGGGCCACCTCGCTCACCTGCCCAGGGTATTAGCCCAGGACACTGATCTGGTCCAGACGTTCCAAGATGACACCCTCGCGAAGCGCCCAGGGGCAGATCTCCAGCTCCACAAGGTCGAACAGGTCCATGACGGCATCCGCGACCAGGGCGCCCGCGAGAAGCTGGTGGGCTCTGTCCCCGGAGACGCCGGGCAGCTCCGACTTCTTGGCGTTGGGCATGGACACCAGCTTCGGGATGATCTTGGCCAGGTCGTCGGCCCGCAGCACCCGGCGTGCGAGCAGGCCCTCCCCGGACGGCGCGGCGCCACAGACACGGGCCAGCGAGCGGAAGGTCTTGGACGTCGCAACGGCATGGTCGGGGTGGCCGCCGCGCAGGACCGAAGAGGCGTCTCGCGCGATGTCGGCCCGGATTCCCTTGCGCAGCTCACGGACGGCAGCTTCGTTCGGCGGGTCCCCCGGCAGACACTCCCGGGTCAGCCGGCCGGCCCCCAGCGGAAGGGACTCGACCGCGTCGGGTGCCTCGTCACTGCCCGCTGCGATCTCCAGGGAGCCGCCTCCGATGTCGAAGACGGCCAGACGGCCAGAGGACCACCCGAACCACCGGCGCACTGCAAGGAAGGTGAGTCGAGCCTCGTCCTCGCCCGGGAGCACGTTGACCTCGACACCGCCCTGGGCAAAGACGTGGTCGAGAACCTCGTCGGAGTTCACCGCGTCGCGCACCGCCGACGTGGCGAACCCGAGGATCTCCTCGCAGCCCTTGTCCTCGGCGACCTCAAGGGCCTGAGCCACGAAACGGGTCAGCGCTTTCACACCGTCCTCGTTGACCGCACCGTGCTCATCGAGGTGCTCGGTGAGGCGAAGCGACTCCTTATAGGAGTACGCCGGCATCGGTGCCGCGCCGCCGTGTGCGTCGACCACGAGGAGGTGACCGGTGTTGGACCCAATGTCGAGCACGCCCAGCCTCATGGCTGCCTGAGTTTGACCCACATGAGGATCACGCTACTGCCCTCGCCTTCAAGTTCTGACAGCGAATCCGCGCTCTCCTTTCTCATCTGTGGGTCGGGGTCTGCCTGGAACGGCGCGACGGTGACGTGCGAGCGGTGACGTGCGAGCGGTGACGTCTTCAGCCGGTGTAGGCGTTCACGACCTCAAGGGGGCTGGGTCCGGCGGGGCAACCCGTTGTGACGGGCTCGGCGAGTAGCACGGTCGCCCGGATCGGTCACGCTGCCATGCTCCTCAGCCAGCTCAGCCAGCTCAGGCACCCGAAGCCGATACGCCCGCGCGGCACTCACCCGGCTTGCGAACGCGGAGGGCGGGTACAGCACCTCCCGCGGCCACCCCGCGGCGCACAATCGTCCGTACGGACGAAATTTACACGGGTTTCGGCCGTAATCGGCGCAGGATCGTCCGTACGGACGAAATTTACACGCGGCTCGGTCATCGTCGGCGCAGGATCGTCGGTACGGACGAATATGACGCGCCCTGGGCTCGCACCGCCTCGACCGTCGACCACCGGCAAGAGCAGAGGCCGAGCACATCGCTCAATAACAACTCGACAACCGGTCGGAACCAGACAACCGGGAGCCGATCAAACCCGGGATGCTTCAGCGTGAACCGGTGTCCAAGCGGCGCACTGTGCGTGATTGGGACGGGCCGCCCGGGTCACCCCGGGGCGTGAGTCTGCCCTCGACCTGGTCTCGACAGGCTCGACCAGCGGGGCCGGAGTGGGCTCGCCCAGCCGGGGGCGCGAACGGCGTGCACGTCCGATGGCGCTCGACACACCCACAGATACGTCAGGAGAGCCCGAATCCGCCGCGCGACCGGTTGTCGCGATTGCGATTCGCGCAACGTAGGCTCTCCCCGTGCCTGAGGTCGATCTCGTCTTTCCCCGTGCGTGGGTTGAGTTCGCTGACCCTGCTGACGACTCGCAGGTCATGAAGTGTGACCTGACCTGGCTCACGTCGAACTGGATGTGCATCTTCGGCCAGGGCTGCCAGGGCATCTACGCCGACCGGCCCTACGACGGCTGTTGCAGCCTCGGGGCACACTTCTCCGACAAGGCCGACGAGAAGCGCGTGAAGAAGGTCGTCAAGGAGCTCGGTCCGGACACCTGGCAGTTCCACGACGAGGGCCGCAAACACGGCTGGGTCGAGACCGATGACGACGGTGACCGCAAGACCGCTGTGCACGAAGGCGCCTGCATCTTCTTGAACCGTCCCGGATTCGCCGGCGGTGAAGGATGCTCCCTGCACGGCCTCGCGCTCGGCCTCGACAGGCACCCCCTCGAGACCAAGCCGGACGTGTGCTGGCAGCTGCCGATCCGGCGCACCTTCCGCGAGGTCGTGCGCCCGGACGGTTCGGCGTACACCGAGGTCTCCATCGGGGAGTACGACCGTCGTGGCTGGGGGGCCGGGGGACACGATCTCGACTGGTACTGCAGCGGCAACACCGAGGCGCACGTTGCAGCGGACCCTGTCTACGTCTCCAACGCCCCCGAGCTCATCGAGATGATCGGGCAGCCTGCCTACAACGCTCTGGCCGAGCACTGCGAGTCCCACATCCGCTCACGCTCGGCGCTCGCGATCCATCCCGCCGACCCGCACTAGCCTGGCTAGCGTTAGCGCCGTCCAGGACTGGACCGCTGCTGGGTCATCCGCCCGCCGACGTTGTCCGGCATCGGCTCGTAGCGCGCGAAGGCGCGGGTGAACGAGGCGGACCCGTGTGAGAACGAGCGGAGGTCGATCGCGTAGCGGCTGATCTCGATCTGCGGAACCTCCGCGCGCACGACAGTGCGCTCAGCGCCTGCCGGTTCACTGCCGAGCACCTTGCCGCGACGGGCCGACAGGTCGCTCATCGTCGTCCCGACCAGATCGTCCGGAACGGTGACCGCGATCTGGTCGACCGGTTCGAGGAGAACCACCTTGGCCTCCTCGGCGGCTTCCCGGAGGGCCAGGGCACCCGCGGTCTGGAAGGCCGTATCGGAGGAGTCCACGCTGTGCGCCTTGCCATCGGTGAGGGTGACCCTCACGTCGACGATCGGGTAGCCCGCCTCGACGCCCCGCTCCATCTGCGCGCGGACGCCCTTCTCGACACTGGGAATGAACTGCCTCGGGACCGCGCCGCCCACGACCTTGTCCACGAACTCGAACCCGGCGCCCTGGGGTAGCGACTCGACGAGGATGTCGCACACGGCGAACTGGCCGTGACCACCCGACTGCTTCACGTGCCGGCCGTGGCCCTTGGCGGTGCCGGAGAAGGTCTCGCGGAGCGGCACGCGCAGCTCGATCTGGTCCACGCTGGCGCCGTATCGGTTGCCGAGCCGGTCGAGCACCACATCGGCGTGCGCCTCGCCCATGCACCACAAGACGATCTGGTGTGTCTCGGCGTTGTGCTCGATCCGCAGGGTCGGATCCTCCGCGCCGAGACGCTGCAGGGCCGGTGACAGCTTGTCCTCGTCTGCCTTCGACCTCGCGCGCACGGCCACGGGCAACAGCGGCTCGGGCATGTTCCAAGGTCGGAGCACCAACGGGTGGTCCCGACCGGACAACGTGTCGCCGGTCTCGGCACGGCTCAGCCGACCGATCGCGCACACATCACCGGCGATCGCCTCGGCAGCCGGCCGCTGCTGCCTTCCGAGCGGGGTGGACAGCGTGCCGATGCGCTCGTCCTCGTCGTGGTCCTCCTGGCTGACGCCCTCGCCGAAGAACGCGCTGAAGTGCCCGGAGACGTGCACTGTCATGTCCGGTCGGATCGTGCCGGAGAACACGCGGACCAGGCTGAGCCTGCCGACGTACGGGTCGGAGGCGGTCTTCACGACCTCCGCAACCAGCGGACCTGCAGGGTCGCAGCTGATCGCCGGTCCCGGCCGGCCCGCCGGGGTGAACACGCCGGGAACGCGATGTTCGACGGGAGCGGGAAACCCGGAGACGACCATGTCCAGCAGCTCCGCGGTGCCGAACCCCGTAGCAGCGCACACCGGCATCACCGGGAAGAACGAACCTCGGGCGACCGCGCGCTCGAGGTCGGCCACCAGCAGCGCACGGTCGATCGCCTCACCGCTGACGTAACGCTCCATCAGGGACTCGTCCTCGGACTCCTCGATCACGCCTTCGATCAGCGCGTTTCGCTGGTCCTGGTGCGCCGGGTCGTTCCCGGTGAGCAGGCCGACCAGATCATCGTCCTCGCGCAGGTAGACCGGCAACACCTTCTCGCCGAAGGCCGCCCGCGCCTCTCGCACCACTGCGTCGTAGTTGGCACGCGCATGGTCCAGCTTGGTGACCACGACCGCCCGCGGCATCTCCACCTCGTCGCATTCGCGCCAGAGCTGGCGTGTGGGGTCGTCGACACCCTCGTTGGCGGCGAGCACGAACATTGCGCAGTCGGCGGCGCGGAGGCCGGCGCGGAGATCACCGACGAAGTCCGCATAGCCGGGGGTGTCGAGCAGGTTGATCTTCACACCCTGGTAGGTCAGTGGCGCAAGGGACAGACCAACCGAACGTTGCTGCCTATGCTCGGCCTCGTCGAAGTCGCTGACGGTGGTGCCGTCGAGCACGGATCCTGGCCGGTTGAGCTGACCGGTGGTGACCAGGAGGGCCTCCACAAGGGTCGTCTTGCCGGACCCGGCGGGGCCCACCAGCACCACGTTGCGAATCGCGTCAGGCCGGTTCACCCGAGGCAACCCGAGCTTGCCGCTGCTGCCCTGGTTCGCCGTCGACCTACCCGCCACGTCAGTGCCCTTCTCGCACTCAAGGTTCTAAGAGCCTCGTGCACCCCACCCTTCCCCCAACACCGGTTCGGCACAAGAGCGTGCGACGGGTGGGTCGGGGCCAACATTTCGACCCCGCCGTCCACCGCCACTCGCGCGGCGGTGAGAATGCAATGCATGCGACTGGACCACCTCTCCTACGCAGCCGGCCCTGATGGGCTCGGCGGCACCGCCGAGCGGATCGGTGAGCTGCTCGGTGAGAGTTTCGCCGACGGGGGCATCCACCCGCGGTTCGGAACCCGCAACATGTTCCTCCCGCTGAGCTCGGGCACCTATCTCGAGGTCGTCGACGTTCTCGACCACCCGGCATCGGACAAGGCACCGTTCGGGCAGGCGGTGCGCGCCCGAACGCAGCTCGGTGGCGGGTGGCTCGGCTGGGTGGTCGCGGTCGACGACATCGCCGACATCGAAGTGCGCCTGGGTCGTGAGTCCGTGCTCGGCAACCGGCACCGCCCCGACGGTCTCGAGCTCAAGTGGCACCAGATCGGTGTCGAAGGTCTGCAGTCCGACCCGCAGCTTCCGTTCTTCATCCAATGGGACTCGCCCGTCGAGGAGCACCCCAGTACCGGCGCCACCGGCAACCTGCATCTGGCGTGTCTCGAGATCGCAGGGGACCCGGCCAGGGTCAGCGAATGGCTGGGCAACTGCGTGGACGGACCACTCGAGGACGTTGAGGTGGACTGGGTCGCTCCGCACGGCACGCCCGGCGTTGTCGCCGCCCAGTTCCATACGTCGGCGGGCGTCGTGCGCATCTGAGCGTGCCGAAACCCGGACCGACCGGCGGCGCGGTTCCCAGCCCCAACATCTGGAACCACCCCGAGGCCTATGAGCTCGAGAACCGCAGCGTGGACCGGGAGCAGAAGATCGAGTCCGCGATGCGCGCCATCTGCGACTGGGCGGGGCGCGACTTTCTCGACATCGGTTGCGGCAGTGGGTTCCACCTCCCGCGATGGGCCCACCACGCCCGCTCGGTGACCGGGGTCGAACCGCATCCGGACCTCGTGGCGATCGCGCGGCGGCGTACCTCTCGGCTTGCCGACGTCTCGGTGCGCGAGGGGAGTGCCCAGCGGCTGCCGGTCCCGGACGACAGCATGGACGTGGCCCAGGCACGATGGGCCTACTTCTTCGGACCCGGCTGCGAGCCCGGTCTCGCTGAGCTCAGCCGCGTGGTACGTAGCGGTGGGGCCGCGTTCGTCCTCGACAACGACGCCACCCGCAGCACGTTCGGAAGCTGGTTCCGGCGTGGCTACCCGAGCGTCGACCCGGCCGAGGTGGAGCGGTTCTGGTCAACGATGGGCTGGAGCCGCCAACGCGTCGAGATCGTCTGGCGCTTCGACGAACGAGCGGACCTCGAGTCGGTGGTACGCATCGAGTTCGGAGCCGCCCTGGCCGACCAGATTGTGGCCGAGCACGCCGGGTTGGAGGTCGACTACGCGGTCAACCTGTGGTGGCGGCGCTACTGATCGCCCCGGTACTTCGCGCGCTCCGCGGTGATGTGGCTGTCCCGGCTTGTACGGCGGTCAGCGTGTCGATCTGCGCGACCAAGGCGGTCTTCTCCACCATCGCCTCCCGGGTGGCCTCGCGCAGGCAGACCCCGAACTCGCCGGCGACGTAGGTTCAGGTCGTGTTCCGCACGCTCAGCGTCGGGGTGAGCAGGAGGCCGGGCTTCGCAATCGGTTCGTGTGAGAGCCGTTTCCGGAGCAGCTCGACGATCTCCACCGCCACCTGCTCCAACGGCTGCCGCACAGAGGTCAGGCCCGGAGGAGCGACCTGGGCAGCGATCGAATCGTCGAAACCGACGACGGCCACGTCGTCACCGACCCGCCGGTCGGTGCGGCTCAGCGAGCGAAGCACCCCCATCGCGATCGTGTCGCTCGCGCACACGAAAGCAGTCGGCGCCTCGGAGTCCAGCAGGGCCAGTGATGCTCGGAAGCCGAAGTCCACGGTGTCGTCACCTCGCGCGCTGAGCCGACTTGTGGGCAGGTCCCGGGCCTGCATGCCCTCCAGCCAACCGCGGCGGCGGTCCTCACCGATCAGGGAACCCTTCGGCAGGCCGATCCAGGCAATGCGTGAGTGCCCTCGGTCGACGAGATGGTCCATGGCCAGCCGCACGCCGGCCCCGCCATCCACGTCTACCCAGGGATGGCCGGCACCCGGCGAGTCCCACGGTCGCCCGAACGCGACGAACGGCGCCTCGTTCCGCTCGAGCCAACCGGCCTGCGGATTGCCGCGATAGGTGTCGGTGATGACGAACGCGTCCACGGCGGTGGACCGGAGCAGGGCGTCGTATCCGCCGGACGGTTCGTCTGCGGCATCGGAGGAGAACAGCAGGACATGGTATCCGAGGTCGCGGCAGCTCTCCACGAGCGAATGCAGGAACCGGTCGATCAACGCGTTGGCCGTGCCCTCTGCAGCAGGGTCGATCCGCAGTCCTATCAGCTGGGAGGACCGGGTGCGCAGACTCCGGGCGGCACGGTTCGGCGAGTAACCGAGGGCGTCGATCTTCTGATGGACCCTCTGCAGGGTTTCGGGACGCAGCAGGTGCGGGTTGTTCACCGCATTGGAGACGGTCTGCCGTGACACACCGGCCTGCGCCGCGACCGTGGCGAGAGTAGGTGCTGCCCCGAGCCCCTGCGCCATCCGGTGATGTCCCCCGTGGTGGATCCGTCCTGGATCGGTCCAAGCCGTTGTCTCCGCATGATCGCTGGCCCTTCGCGGACAGTCAACCCGGACAGTCAACCCGGACAGTCAACCCGGACAGTCAACCCGGAATTGTCGGAACAGTGCCCTAGCGTCAGCACATGAGCAGATCGAGCACGCGCGCCCGACCGTCGTACCGCTGCGGCGAGTGCGGATGGGAGACCTCGAAATGGGTGGGCCGGTGCGGCGAGTGCCAGGCCTGGGGAAGCGTCACGGAGGGTGCCGCGCCCTCCAGCCGCACACGCGCTGGGCCGGTGACCTCCCCGGCGATGCTCATCGGCCAGGTCACAGCGGAGATCTCACGAGCACGGACCAGCGGCGTGCCCGAGCTCGACCGGGTTCTCGGCGGCGGACTCGTCCCGGGGGCGTCCGTCCTGCTCGCCGGTGAGCCCGGAGTCGGCAAGTCGACGCTGTTGCTGGAGGTGGCTGCACAGTGCGCGCGCAATGGTCTGCGCACGCTTTACGTCACCGGGGAGGAGTCGGCATCCCAGGTCCGGCTTCGCGCCGACCGCACCGGCGGCGTCCAGGACAACCTTTTCATCGCCGCGGAGACCGACCTCGGCGCGGTGCTCAGCCACATCGACTCAGTGCAACCACAGCTGCTGGTGCTCGACTCGGTGCAGACGATCGGTGCCGGTGATGTCGAGGGCGCTGCCGGAGGAGTGACCCAGGTGAAGGAGGTCGCTGCCGCACTCATCCGGGTGGCGAAGAGCGAGAACATCGCGACGTTGTTCGTCGGCCATGTCACCAAGGACGGCTCGATCGCCGGGCCACGGGTGCTCGAGCACCTCGTCGACGTGGTTCTCCATTTCGAGGGGGAGCGCAGTTCGCGCCTGCGGATGGTTCGGGCGGTCAAGAACCGGTTCGGTCCGGTCGACGAGGTGGGCTGCTTCGATCTATCGGCCGAGGGGATCGTCGCGGTCACCGATCCCACCGGCCTGTTCGTGGCCCGACATCACACCGCGGTCCCGGGGACTTGCGTGTCAGTGACGCTGGAGGGCCGGCGACCGATTCTGGCGGAGGTGCAGGCACTCGTTACCACCTCGGCGTTGGAGCGACCTCGCCGCACCACCTCCGGCGTGGACGGGACCCGGGTGGCGATGACGTTGGCCGTGCTTGCGCAACACGCCCGGATCCGGCTGCACAGGTACGACGTGTTCCTCGCGACCGTCGGTGGTGCCCGGATCGTGGAGCCGGCCGGAGATCTGGCCACCGCGATCGCGATCGCCTCCGCGTGGAAGAACCGTGAGGTCCCCACCGATGCGGTCGCGATCGGCGAGCTCGGCCTGGCCGGGGAACTGCGCAGGGTTCGTGACCTCCCCCAGCGCCTGGCCGAGGCATCCAGGCTGGGATTCAAGTCCGCGATCGTGCCGACCGAGCCCGGACACGCCGGTGGGTCCATCCGCGAGGTGGAGGGCATGCAGGTCGTAGGAGTGCCGAACATCGAATCGGCGCTGCGAGTCCTCGACCTGGGCAAGGCGGACGTCACGCCCTTGCTGCGCCCCAACGTCTCCGCCCCCCAGCGGCCGGTCCTCGGACTGGTCTAGGGGCAGCGCCGTCGACGCCACAGGTCAGGCGCTCCACGGATCGAGTCCAAGGAGATTTCCCGGCAGCATGTGCCGGAAGAACTCCTACAGCCTGCAGTCCTGTCCTGCACACGCCCGCCCACTGACCCTGGCGCAACGTGTTCGCCCCCGCGGCCGCGCCGCTGACTGCCTGCGCCCGGATCGAGGCTTAGACTGACCGCGGTAGCAGCACTCGAACCGGGGAGCACCTTGGCCGCGACAGACCGCTCGGAGGAGGACCTCCGCCTGCGGACGACCCTGGCCAACATCGCGCCAGGCACACCCCTGCGCGCCGGGCTCGAACGGATCCTGCGAGGACGCACCGGTGCGCTCATCGTGCTCGGCAGCGACAAGACGGTCGAGTCCATCTCCACCGGCGGCTTCACCCTCGACGTGCCGTTCAGTGACACCGGCCTGCGTGAGCTAGCGAAGATGGACGGGGCGATCATCCTCGACAAGGATGCCTCGCGCATCCTGCGGGCGGCCGTTCACCTGATGCCGGACTCGTCGATCCACAGCGAGGAGACCGGCACCCGGCACCGCACCGCTGACCGGGTCGCCAGACAGACCGCCTACCCGGTGATCTCGGTGTCCCAGTCGATGCAGATCATCGCCGCGTACGTCGGTGCGACCCGCTACGTTCTCGAGGACTCCGGCCAGATCTTGGCGCGGGCCAACCAGGCACTCGCCACGCTGGAGCGCTACAAGATGCGGCTCGATGAGGTGTCGAGCACGCTGTCGGCGCTGGAGATCGAGGACCTGGTCACGGTTCGCGACGTCGCGGCGGTGGCCCAGAGACTGGAGATGGTGACCCGGATCGCTCGCGAGATCGAGGACTACGTGCTCGATCTTGGAACCGACGGTCGGCTGCTCTCCCTACAGCTGCACGAGCTCGTCACCGGTGTTGACCTGGAACGTGAGCTGGTGATCCGCGACTACCTTCCTAAAGGGCGCCGCACCCGCGACCCCGAGGCGGTGCTCACCGAGCTCGAGGGACTCCCTCAAGGCGAGCTTGTCGATATTGCTGCCATCGCTCATGCCCTCGGGCTCGGTCCCAGTGAGCACCTTGACAGCGCGGTTACCCCGCGCGGCTACCGGTTGCTGGCGAAGGTGCCAAGACTTCCCGGAACGGTGGTCGACCGTCTCGTCGAGCACTTCGGCAGCCTGCAGAAACTGCTGTCGGCCGGGATCGACGATCTCCAGACGGTGGAGGGGGTCGGCGAGCTGCGGGCGCGCAGTGTGCGCGAGGGTCTGTCCCGGCTCGCGGAGTCGAGCATCCTGGAACGCTACGTCTAACCGGGCTCCGGCTTCTGCTCCGGCTTCGACTTCGGCTTCGGCTTCGGCTTCGGCTTGGGGGTGCTGGTGGCAACTACCCGCTTCAGGAGCTCGAACTGGACCTCCTCCGGCTCGCCGCCGAGCGCCGCAGACGACGCGTGGTAGAACCCGGGCAGAGCCCACGACGGGGCTGTGGTGCACCCCTCGTCGGACCGCTGACCGGACCAGGACACCTCCACCTCCGTGGTGTAGTCCTTCCGGACCACCAACGACTGATCCGGGATCGCCCCTCGGCAGTGCTGCGTCGTCCAGATCGGGTCCGTGCCCGAGGACACCTTCAGCACCACCGACTCGGCCGAGACGTCCCACGTGCAGGCTGGTGACTCGAGTGTCGACAGGTTCAGCGTGAGGATGACGTCTTGGACGGCGTACGCCTCACCGTCGACGGATGGGGTGACCTTCACGTCGGCGTCTTCACACGGTCCGGTCGGGATGGCCAACGGCGGCTTCGTCTTCTCGTCCTTCTTGCCGTCCTTCTCGCCGATCTCGTCATCGGGCCCTTCGGTCGGTCCTTCGGTCGGTCCCTCGGTCGGTCCCTCGGTCGGTCCCTCGGTCGGTGGAGCACTCGGACTGGGCGTCAGCCCTGCCGAGGGGGACCCGGGAGCCGCTGCTGCCGGACGCGCGGAAGGGGTCTCGGACTGCTGCGCGTCACCGGCGAACAGGCGGGTGACAGCGAACACGAGTGCCAGAGCCAGCCCCAGCGCCAGCAACCGCCTGAACCAGTAGACGCGGGAGGGGAGGGGGCC
>Ga0209587_1000128_pt1 | contig 35830 bp, 33 predicted proteins | sample NGEPerD_2_FD_184512 | JGI IMG/M metagenome (GOLD analysis project Ga0209587, IMG submission 184512) | Arctic peat soil microbial communities from the Barrow Environmental Observatory site, Barrow, Alaska, USA - NGEE PermafrostL1-D... | ecosystem: Environmental > Terrestrial > Soil > Wetlands >...
CCCCAGCTGGGCCGCCACCCCGGCCGCGCCCCTCCGCGGCGCCACCCCGACCGCGTCCGTAACCGTCGTGGCCGCCAGACCGGTCCCCACCGCGGATCGCCTCCAGCAGCTCGGGATTGACCTGGGTCGGGTCCCAGACCGCCGTGCCGGCAGAGGTGCCGTCGACGAAGAGGTCATACATGTCCTGACCGACCATCATGTGCTGCGACAACGGCACGGGTCGGTGTTCCTCGACGATCACCTCGGTATTGCCGCGAACCTCGCCCAGCCAGGCGCCGAACTCTTCGGCGTTGCTCACCGTCGCCGACAGCGAGACCACCTGCACGTCCTCGGGCAGGTGGATGATGACCTCCTCCCACACCGCCCCGCGCAGCCGATCGGCAAGGTAGTGGACCTCGTCCATGACCACGAAGCCGAGCCCGCGCAAGGTGGCGGACCCGGCATACATCATGTTGCGCAGCACCTCGGTGGTCATCACGACAACCGGTGCTTCACCGTTGATCGAGGAGTCACCGGTGAGCAGACCGACCTTGTCGACACCGTGACGGCGGACGAGGTCGGCGTACTTCTGGTTCGACAGCGCCTTGATCGGCGTGGTGTAGAAAGCCTTGCGCCCGGTGGCCAGAGCCATGAATACCGCGAACTCCCCCACGACGGTCTTGCCCGCGCCGGTGGGAGCGGCCAACAGGACGCCCTGGCCAACCGCGACAGCCTGGCAGGCCCGCAGCTGGAAGTCGTCGAGCGGGAAGTCGTAGCTCTTGGCAAACGCGTCGACATGAGGCTGTGCGGCACGCGCAGAGGTGGCCATGCCGCTCAGGCTACGTCAGGTGTTGCGGACCAGGACGTTCAGCGCGCCGGGCACGATCTGGGCGCTCATGGGAAGCGGCGCGAAACGTTCGCCGTCGGCATAGCTCACGATGCCGGAGGCCTCGAGCCGGACCTCCTTGCCACGCAGGATCTCCACGGCAGGGTGCCCGACGTGCTTGCCGCTGAACACCTTGGGGAACACCTTGAGGAACTCGATGGTCGAGATCTGGTGAACGATGAGGATGTCGAACATGCCGTCGTCGAAGCTGGCATCCGGGCACACCAACATGCCGCCGCCGTATGACGGACCGTTGCCCACCGCGACCAGCATCGCCTGGGTGCTGTGGCGGACGCCGTCGACCTCGATGACGTAGGGAATCGGCTTGAAGACCGGCAGCTCTCGGGCAATGGCCAGGTTGTAACGCATCCGGCCCTTTGGCCACCCCCAGGTGTTGGCTCGTTCGTTGACCACCGAGTCGAACCCCGCGCCCAGGACGCCGACGAACCAATGCGAGACGCCGTCGGAATCGGCATGCCGACCGGCGTCGATGGTGCGAACCGTGCCGCTGGCCAGGACCTTCGCCGCTGCTTTTGCGTCGTGAAGCGGCAGATGGAGGGCGCGTGCGATGTCGTTCCCGGTGCCGGCGGCAACGATGGCCAGGACGGTTTCCGTGCCGGCGCAGAGGTTGACCCCAAGGTTGACGGTGCCGTCCCCGCCGGTGACCGCCAATAGGTCCAGCCCTGACTCGATGGCGGCCAGGGCGCGCTCGCGCGCAGAGGGCCCCGACCGATCGGAGAGATCGATCACCTCATGGCCGTCGGCGGCCAGACGGGCCGCCACCTCGGTGCCGATCGCGGCACCTCTCCCCTTGTCTGCGGTGGGGTTGATGATCAACCCGATGCGTTTGGTCACGGCCGAACGGTATAACGGACTGGCTTTGTCACAACGGACTGGCCTCGTCATCGGCGACCTTGGCCCATGCGGGCTCTCGCCGCGCGCGTCGCTTGTCCAGCAGCATCGAGACACCAACGGCGGCATAGAAGAGACCCACCATCGGCAAGGCGAGAGCGAGCATGGTCCAGGCGTCCGGGGTTGGCGTCATCATCGCCGAGAACACGAAGATGAGGATGACGGCTATCCGCCAGCCCTTCAGCATGATCCGTGCAGGCAGGATATGTGCGACGTTGAGGCCGACGAGGAACACCGGCAGCAGGAAAGCCAGCCCGAAGGCCAGGATGAACCGGGTCACGAACGTCAGGTAGAGCGCCGCATCGGGCAGGTTGGCGGCACCCTGGGGCGTGAAGCCGATCAGTATCTCGATGGCCTTCGGCACCACCGTGGTGGCCAAGAAACACCCCGCGAGAAACAAGGGCGCGGCTGCCCCGACGAATGCCATCGCAGTGCGCTTCTCGCGTTTGGTCAGCCCGGGGACGATGAAGCCCCACACCTGGAAGAGCCAGACCGGGCTGGCCACGATGACGCCGACGAACAGCGCGACCTGGAGCTGAACGGTGAAGGGCTGGGTGATGCCTCCGAAGTTGATGTTGACCAAGCCACCCCGCTCTTCTGCGAGCTTGCGAAGCGGGGCCATGATCTCTGCGAAAAGCCAGTCGTACTCGACCCAACCGAGCACGCTACCGACCACAACAGCCACGGCGGCAATAACAAACCTGCGGCGAAGCTCGCGCAGGTGGTCGCCCAGAGACATGCGCCCGTCAGGGCTGCGCTTATTGCGCAGTTTTGCCATGAGTGAGTAGATCTCGGTTGGCCGTGGGCTGGTCGCTGCGGGCGTGTGGCTCAGGCCGGCGGCTGGTTATGCGTCTCGCGGGCCGGCGGGTCCTGGACGGTCTCTTGCCGAGCACTGGGGTCAACTGTCTCACCCTTGACCGTGTCGCCGCTCGCTGCACTGTGTGTGGACTTGCCCTCAGCCTTCATCTCCTCGACCTCGGACTTGAAGATGCGCATCGAGCGGCCGAGGCTGCGTGCGACGTCCGGCAGCCGCTTCCAGCCCACTAGTACGGCGATCACCAGTACCACGATCAGGAGATTGACCGGGTGGTCCAGCAGGTTGCGGATCATGGGCCTGAAACCTTCCGTGGAAGTACGAAGAAGAAACTGTGCGCGGGAGGTGCGCCTGACCTCAGTCTACGTGTTTGGCCCACGCTGGGCGGGATGTCGCACGACGCTTTTGTCGTGCGCGACGACCGGCGACTCTGGCACGGTCACGCTCCCTGCGAGCGGCCTCCGGGCTGGCAAAGACCGCGAGCTGTTCCGGCGATCCGATCCGCTCACCCAGCAGCTCCATCTGACCCTGGACCGCATCGAGACGATGCTGAGCCGACGAGAGCTCGGAACCCAGCTCCTTGGTCTGCCCCCACAGCGCCCAGACCCGCGTGCCGAGGTAGACGCCCGCCACCAGGAGCAGGCACACCCAGATCATCAGCCACCACCACATGAGGCGGACCCTACCCGCTCGGAACGGTCGAGCCGGCCGCGGCGGCATAGGCCTTGAGGGCCTCGCGCGCACCCCGCTGAACCTCGAGGGCTAGATCTGCCGGCTCGAGGACTCTGGCCTGTGACCCCAGTCGCCACATCATCCGGCGAAGCCAGGCGGTATCCGCGGTGCGCAGGGTGACCACCGCTCCTCCGTCCTGCGTCGGTTCGATGCTCTCGGTCGGGTAGTAGTCGCTTACCCAGGCCGCCCCGGGTCCAAGGGCGAGTCGGACGAGCTGGTCGTCCGCGCGGGGCGTGAAGACCCCCGAGTCCAGATCACGAGGTTGGGCCTCGGCCGGCGGCGTGCCGTCCTGGTCCAGAACCGTGAGCGACTCAATCCGGTCGAAACGGAAGAGGCGGACGTCCTCGGCCCGGTGGCACCAGCCCTCGAGGTACCACTGGGCGTCGAAGTTGATCACCCGCATGGGGTCGACGTCCCGCTCCGTGGACTCATCGCGCCCCGGGACCAGATAACGCAGGTGAACACGTCGATGGGCGGCCAGCGCCTCCTGAGCCAGTGCCATCGTCTCCTTGCTCGTCCCCTCGTCGATCACCACCTGGATCCGTGAGGCCCCAGTGGCCGCGGAGCCCGTCGCTGCCTCCAGCTTGGCCAGGGCGCGCACCAGGGCGTCACGCTCACCGATCCCGGGGACCGCGGCGAGGGCGCGCAGGCCCACGATCAGGGCAAGGGCCTCATCGACACCGAGACGCAAAGGTCTCTTGATGGTGTCGGCATTACCCAGGAACACCTTGCCGCTCTCCCACTCCGCCTCGATCAGGTCACCGTGGTAACCGCCCGGTGTACCGCACAGGAACAACAGCGCCAGATCAGCCTCGACCTGTGCCGGGGTCACCCCGAACTCGCGCGCCACCTCCTCGATCTCGACACCTTGACGCTTGAGCAGCCACGGCACCATCGTCAGCAGTCGCGAAAGGCGGCTGGTGGCCGACTCGGATACGTGCCTCGTGGCGTTCATCCGCTGACCTCTTCGCTGCTGGGCATGGGGTCGAGCGCTCCGGTCAGCCTGCGGATCACGGACTCTCTGAGCTCGGTGGGGTTCTCGACCACGACGTCGGGGCCGAAGCTGCTGATCTCGTCGGCAAAAGCCTCGGTGTCGGTGAAGTCGATGCGGACCTGTGACCACGTGTCGTCGATGTCACCGACGTTGGCGGCGCGTCGGCGCAGGCTGTGCCCTGCACCCACTCTCACCCGCAGGACTGCCGGCTGGGGGTCGCGCTCGACGGCCATGGTGCTGATCATCGCCCTGGGCTGATGGTCAACCGGAACGTCGTATGCCGCCGGCTTGCCCGCCGTGGCGACCTCGCCCTCGATCCTGCCCAGCCGAAATACCCGCGGTGCTCCCCTGTCGGTGTCGAAGCCGGTGAGGTACCAGCGACCGTGCCAGGAGGCGATTCCCCACGGTTGGACATGGCGAGTGGTTCCCTCCCCAGAGCCCGCGGCCCGGTAGGTGAAGGTCACCGGAATACGTTCAAGCACAGCCTTTTTCACCTTTTCGAAGGCGGGTTCAGCTGTCCGCACCCGAGGCTCGATACCGATCAGGGATGAGTCGTCGCGCTCGACACCTGCTGCCTTGAGCTTGCGCAGGGCCTGAGCCGCCGGTCCTGCAAGACTGGCTTGCGCCCATGCCCTGCTGGCCAGGCCCAGAACGGCCAGCTCATCCGCTGCGAAGGAGATCTCCGGCAGGGCGTACTCCCGCCGGTCGATGCGATAGCCCGGCTCGTCATCGAAGAACACGTCCAGCGGCTCGGTCACCAGCGGGATGCCGAGGTCGCGCAGCTCGTCCTTGTCACGTTCGAACATCCGGTCAAAGGCTTCTTCGGAAGCGGTCGCCCCGTACTGGGGCACGACCTCGCGGATCTTGGACTTGGACATCGGCATTCGCGTGTAGAGCAGACAGATCACCAGGTTGAGCAGACGCTCGGTCTTGACGGCTGCGTTGGGCTGGGTGCTCATGAGGCACGACGGTACCGGACCGTGAAGCCCCACGTGAGGTGCCTCCAGCACTACTGTTCGTGACGTGATCCAGTGGCGTGAGGCAACCGTCGAACGGGTTCGGGCCCGGTGGCCCGGCGCGATCGAGTTTAACGTGACGTTGAGCGGCCCTGAGGGCGACACGGTCACGGCCCTGGCCTATACCGACCTGGTCGGTGAGCCGGCGCCCGGCGACCGGGTCCTGCTCAATGTCGGGGCTCTGGATCGCGGGCTGGGCACGGGTGGGATGGCGCTCATCGTGGCCATCCCTGACCGCCTGCCTGCCGATCCCCTGCCGACCCCGGGCCACGTCGTGAAGGCGCGCTATACGCCGATGCAGACGATGGTTCTCGGCGTCGACGAGCAGGAGAGCCCGCACCACGAGGTGCTGCGCAATGCCACGGGGGTCAACGCCATGCCCGTCATCATGGCCGACCTGCACTCAGCCGTGCCGGCGATTCTGGCGGGCCTGCGAGATGCCGCGCCCGAGGTTCGGGCGGTCTATGTGATGACGGACGGTGGCGCCCTGCCGATCGCGTTCTCCCGCACGGTGGCCGGCCTGCGCGACGCCGGTTGGATCACCGGCACGGTCACCGTGGGTCAGTCCTTCGGCGGCGATCTGGAAGCCGTCAACGTCCACACCGGGCTTTTGGCCGCTGCTCACGTCCTGCACGCGAACGTTGCGATCGTCGCCCAGGGGCCGGGCAATCTGGGCACCGGCTCCCCGTGGGGCTATTCCGGCGTGGCGACCGGGGAAGCGGTCAACGCCACCGCGGTGCTCGGCGGGCGGGCCATCGGTTCACTGCGCATCTCCGAAGCCGACGAACGCGAACGCCACCGAGGCATCTCCCATCACAGCCTGACGGCATATGGCCGCGTCGCCATGGCCCCGGCCGACCTACCGGTCCCGTTGCTGGGCGGGGCGTTCGGCAAGCTCGTCCTTCAGCAGGCGCACGACCTTGTCCGGGACAGCGCAGGGCGACTTCGCCTGCACGAGGTGGACACCACCGGCCTGTTTGACGCGCTGGCCTCGAGCCCGGTGCGACTGTCAACGATGGGACGTGGCCTTGACAAGGATGAGGCGTCGTTCCTGGCTGCCGCGGCCGCCGGTCGTTTCGCGGCGACGTTGCTGCGCTGAATGGCTCAGCGGGCGTCGACCAGGTCCACAACGAAGATGAGGGCCTCGCCGGGCTTGATGGCGCCACCAGCGCCGCGGTCGCCATAGGCGAGGTGTGCGGGGATGGTCAGCTTGCGACGGCCGCCGACCTTCATGCCGACGATGCCGGCGTCCCAGCCCTTGATAACGTGACCGACACCCAGCCGGAAGTCCAGCGGCGCGCCGCGGTTCCAGGAGGCGTCGAACTCCTCACCGGTCGAATGCGCGACACCGACATAGTGCGCGCTGATGGTGTCACCAGCCTTGGCCTCGACGCCATCGCCCACCTTGAGGTCCTCGATGACCAGATCGGTGGGTGCGACATCGCCGGGGAAGTCGATCTCGGGCTTGGTGGTGCTGGGGTCAAAACCCATGACGTGCGGTCCTTTCGTGCGAGCGTGCGAGAACGGTTCGACGTGCAGACTCAGGTCGCGGCAAGGATGTCGACGACGAACACGATCGTGTCGGTTCCCTTGATGCCGGCTTGGGGGTTTCCCGCCTTGCCATAGCCCTCGGCTGGCGGCAGCACGAGCAGCACGCGACTCCCGACGGTCTGGCCCACGATGCCCTTGTCGAAGCCCGGCACGAGCTGGCCCTTGCCCACGGGCTGGTTGAGCAGATTGCCCGACTCGTAGGAGGAGTCGAACACCTTGCCGGTGCCATAGACCAGGCCGGTGTAGGCAGCGGACAGCGTCTGACCGGCCTTGACCACCGGGCCGTCGCCCTTGATCAGCAGCTGAACGACCAGTTTGGCTGACGGCTTGGTCTTGGGCACGGTCACGACCGGGACGCCCTTGGCATCCACCTTCACCGTGGGCAGTCCGGCCTTGGGTGCAACCGCAGCGCCGGTGGCGGTCTTCAGCGGCGTGGTGGCTGAGACCACGTCGATCAAGAAGACGATGGTGTCGGTTGGGCCGATGGTCGGGGGGTTGCCGTCGGCACCAAAGGCGTCCGCCGGCGGGATCGCCACCAGCAACCGGGAGCCGACCTGCTGGCCGCTCAGTCCCTTGCCCAGACCCGGCAGCAACGTATCAGCCGAAAGATCCTGGGAGACCGCGCCCTTGCCGAAGCTGGACTCGATCTGCTTGCCGTCCTTGCCGTTGACGATGATGTAGTTGAACGTGATCGAGTTGGTCTTGGTGAGCTTGGCGCCCTTGCCCGCGGTGATGACCTTGGTCGTCGTTGCCTTGACCGTCAACGGCTTGGTCTTGAGGGCCAGCGTGGGCGCCGCGGCCGTGCCACCCACGGTGATCGCGTCCAGGGCGTCGGCCGGGTTCTTGTCAGAGTTCCCCGACCCACAGGCCGCCAGAAATACCAGGGGTATGACTGCGGCGGCAACAACTCGTAAGCGGAACAGGCGCACGCGAAGACCTTCGATCGTTGGGCGATGGATTCACCCCACCATAACGCCGCGACCTGTGTGTCTCCGAATGCGCTCGGTCGCGTGCCGAGCCCGCCCTGCGCCGGCCTCGTCGATCACATGCTCGCGATCAGCCGCTCAACCCGGGAGTCGACCGCGGCAAACGGGTCCTTGCACAGGACCGTCCGCTGGGCCTGGTCATTGAGCTTGAGATGGACCCAGTCGACGGTGAAGTCCCGCTTGTGCGCCTGGGCGGCACGGATGAAGTCGCCGCGCAACTTGGCTCTGGTCGTCTGCGGGGGCTGGTTCTTGGCCTCGAAGATCTCGACGTCAGAACAGATCCGAGCAGCGTTGCCGCGACGCTGCAGGAGATAGAAGAGGCCACGTTCACGGTTGATGTCGTGGTAGGCAAGATCGAGCTGGGCGATCCTGGGACTGGACAAAGGCAGGTTGTGCTTGGCCGCGTACCGCGAGATCAACTGGTACTTGATGACCCAGTCGATCTCGGTGCCAACCAGGGCCAGGTCCCCCGTGTCGACGGCGATGAGCGTCCGATGCCACAGATCCAGGACGCTCTTGTGGCTCGGGTCGTTCAGTCCCTCGCGGTCGACGAATGCCGCGGCCCGTTCGTAGTACTCGGCCTGGATCTGTACGGCGCTCAGCTCGCGACCGTCAGCGAGCTTGACCTTCTTGCGGCCCGTCAGGTCATGGCTGATCTCACGGATGGCCCGGATAGGGTTCTCCAGCGTCAGGTCCGGCATCGACTCACCGGCCTCAAACATCCGAAGCACCAGATCGGCCGAGCCGACCTTGAGCATCGTGGTCGTCTCGCTCATGTTGGAGTCACCCACGATGACATGCAGCCGGCGGTACTTCTCGGCGTCGGCGTGCGGCTCGTCCCTCGTGTTGATGATGGGCCGCGAACGCGTGGTAGCGCTGGAGACGCCCTCCCAGATGTGGTCCGCCCGCTGACTCAGGCAGTATGTCGCCCCGCGTGCCGTGGTCGCGATCTTGCCTGAGCCGCACGTGACCTGGCGGGTGACCAGGAACGGAATAAGGACGTCGGACAGCTTCTGGAACTCCCCAGCACGTCCGACGAGGTAGTTCTCGTGGCAGCCGTAGGAGTTGCCTGCCGAGTCGGTGTTGTTCTTGAAGACATAGATCTCGCCCGAGATGCCCTCGTCGGTGATCCGTTGCTGGGCGTCGGCCACGAGCCCCTCAACGATGCGCTCGCCGGCCTTGTCGTGAGTGACCAGCTGGCGCACGTCGTCGCATTCGGGCGTGGCGTACTCGGGGTGGCTGCCGACGTCGAGATAGAGCCGGGAACCGTTGGCGAGAAACACGTTTGAGGACCGACCCCAGGACACGACCTTGCGGAACAGGTAGCGCGCCACCTCATCCGGGGTCAGTCGTCGCTGCCCGCCGAACGTGCACGTCACTCCGTACTCGTTCTCGATACCGAAGATTCGGCGATCCATGGGCTCACTCTAGGCGGGCCGGGACCGCTACGCGCTTGGCTGAACGAAGTGTTGCTCCGTCGACACATCTGTGAGGGCGTGTCTGGGTGGCCGGATGATGATCCTGGTGCTCGGCGGAACGTCCTGGCTCGGCGACGAGGTCGCGCGGGTCGGACTGGCGCGCGGCCACGAGGTCACCTGTCTCGCGCGCGGTGAGTCCGGACCGGCTCCCTCGAGCGCCACCTTCGTGCGCGCCGACCGAGCTGAGGAGACGGCACACGACCAGGTGTGTGACCGGGACTGGGACGGAGTCGTGGATGTCTCGTGGCAACCGGGGTTCGTCAGACGCGCGGTCGCTGCGCTCGTTCAGCGCACCAGGACATGGGTCTATGTCTCCTCCTGCTCGGTCTACGCCGTACACGACACGATCGGCGCGGACGAGTCAGCCGACCTCTTACCTGCGCTGCAGGGAGATGAGGCGACGATGGCTGCCAATGGCGAGGCAAAGGTCGCCTGTGAACGTGCCATTGTCGACGGGGTCGGACGTGGTCGGGCAGTCACCGATGCGGCAACCACAGCCGGCTTGGTCTGCCGACCGCTGGAGCAGACACTCGCCGACGTCCTTCACAGGGAGGTCACCAAGTGCCTTGGCCGCGATGACCGGGCCGGCCTGTCTCCACAAGAAGAGCGCCACCTGATCGCGGCTGCTCGTAGCTAATCGTGGCTGCCGCCTTGACGGTAGTTGGTCACATGGGATGATTGGCGATGTGACTGCCTCACCGGGAACCCTGAACCAGTCCTCAGGCGACCCGGACCACACCCCCGAAGAACCCAGCTCGGCTGCCTTTGGCATGTTGTCGCGGGCGCAAGCCCTTGCCGATCGTCTTCATGCGGATGTTCAGGCAGAGGTGACAGCACTGCGCGCCGACGCCCACGCTGCGCACGACGAGGCGAGACGGCTGCTGAGCGACGCCACCACGGTCCACGAAGACGCCCTCAGCGCCCAGCGTTCGGCTCAGGCCCGCCTGCAGGAGGCACAGGAGGAGTCGGCTCAGCTCATTGCCGACGCCGCAGACCAGGCCACGTTGGTCGCCGACGCCGCTGCCAGGACGAGCGAGAACCTCGTTGCCAGCACCCAGGTAGAGGCCACGGAGCTTCGGACAAACATTCTGGCGGAGGCGCTACGGCTGAAGGGCCTGGCGAACACCGAGCTCGAGCAGGTCCGAGAGAGCAACGCTGCGCTGCAGGCCGAGACGGTGGCGCAGATCGAGTCCCGACGGCTGCAGGTCGATGCCGAGCTGCAGCAGCTGGCCGAAGAGGCTGCCCAGCATGCCGCCTCGATCAGGGCTGCCGCCGAAGAGTTCGCGACCGAGGCAAGAACGCAAGCCACCGCGGATGCCGACGCGGCGCGTGCCGCGACGACACAAGAGCTCGAGAAGGCACGGTCCGAGACAACCGCGCTCAGATCGACCGCCACCGAAGAGATCGCGTCCGCACGAGATGCCGCGACGGCGGATGCGGATCGCGTCCTGGGCGACGCTGCCGACCACATGCAATGGGCGCAGGACACCGTCCGGTCTCTGCTGTCGACGGCCGAGGCCGAGGCCGAGTTGACGCGTTTGGCCGGCCACGCCAGAAATGCTGCTCATCTGACCGCACGACGACGACACGTCCAGGACCTCATCTCCCGCGTCTCCCTGCGTGCACGGACCGCCTTGGCCGAAGCCTCTGCCGAAGCCGAACGGCTCCGCGCCCAGGCGAATGCCGTTCTCGAGGCAGCCGACTACGACGCCATCGCCACTGGCGAGCACGCCCGGGCGCACGCCGAGAGGGTCATCAGCGAGGCTGACCTGACGGCACAGGCGCGGCTGGAGCGCGCACAGCGGCGACTGGACGAGGCCGAGGGTGGCGCCAAGGTGCTGCGCGAACGGGCCGCGTCCGAGGTGGCTCGGCTGCAAACCGAGGCCCATGAGCACCGCCGGGCGGTCCGCGAAGAGGCAACGACAATACTTGCTGCTGCCCGCGCCGACGCAGACAGCAGCCGGGCCGAGACGCGCGATCTCCTCGCCCGCGCCCGCGCGGAGGTGGCGGTTCTGGCACGAAGACGCGATGACATCACCGAACAGCTCCGCCACCTCTCAGGCGTGATCGAGGCCCTTGCCGTGTCCGAGCACTCAGCGGCCGTTGCGGCGCTCGCTGCGACCCCGCCCGAGAGCTCGGATCCCCTTCCCAAGAACCCAACACCCCATCTCTCCCTCACCACCGAAGCGACGACAGGAATCCGATGACTGACCCCAACGCCCATTTCCGCAGCGTGCTACGCGGATACGACCCCGCTCAGGTGGACCAGCTCGTGCATGAGCTGTCACAAGCAGCTGCCGCAGCTCAGCAGGAGGCAGGCGAGAGGACCATCCAGGTCAGCAAGCTCGAAGCCGCGACTGGGCAGCTCAAGAGTGAGATCGAACGTCACGTCGAACAGTTCCGTGCCCTGGAAGAGGCACAGACGAAGGCCGCGGCGCCCACCTACGCTGGTTTGGGCGAACGCATCGGCTCCATCCTGGCCCTGGCGGACAAGGAAGCGGCCGAGATGCGGACGCAGGCTCAGGCCGACGCCGCGAATCACCACGCGCTGGCTGACGAGAGCGCTCGCGCGACGCGTCAGAGCGCCGACGACTATGCGGCGGAGACACGCAGCGCCGTCGACGCCGACGTCGCCAGGATCCTGGAGGACGCCAAGCGGCACGCTGACAGCCTCCTGGACGACGCCGACCGCGAGGCAATGGCCCGGAGGGAAGAAGCCGAAGCCGTCTACGAGCGAGCCCGCGCCAAGTCCGCCGCCTCTGCCGTCGACTTCGAGACAACTCTGGCCGCTCGCCGGGACGCGTCGGCATTGGCGCTCGTCGACGAGATCGCCGCCGCCGAGCAGCAGCTGGCCGAAGTCCGGCTGCGGGCGGAGCGGGCCCGCAGCGAATCAGAACAGGCACAGCACGAAGCCGAGTCGAGATCTGGTCAGCAGCTCGAGCAGGCGACCAGGCACGCGCAGACGCTGGTGGCCGAGGCGAAGATCAAGGCCGAACGCATCCGGGCCGACTCCGAGCGCGAGCTCGCTGCCGCGACCCAGCGACGCGACAGCATCAACGCGCAGCTCACGAACGTCCGCCAGATGCTGTCGACGCTCGGCGGTGTGGCGCTGATCGCGCCGATCGAGGAGACCGAGGCCGTTGCCGAGGAGACCGAGGTCGTTGCCGAGGAGACCGAGGCCGTTGCCGAGGAGACCGAGGTCGTTGCCGAGGAGACCGAGGCCGTTGCCGAGGAGACCGAGGTCGTTGCCGAGGAGACCGAGGTCGTTGCCGAGGAGACCGAGGTCGTTGCCGGCGTCGAGCCGCAAGCGGTGGTGACCGACGCCCACGATGGCGCGAAAACCACTGACGAGAACACCGCTGGGACGGACAACGACCCTGCTGCCGCAGAGCTGACCGTCGAGGCACGTGCGGACGGCGAATCAGGCGAAGACACCAGCGACACCGCGGACGGCGAATCAGACGTCAACGGCGACGGCAAGAAGACATCCGGCTCAGGCCGGAAGGTGGGCTCGAAGCGCTGAGTTCGTTCTAGGTCAGATGGGCGAACGACGAGGGTTCGGCGGCGAGAAGCTCGGACAGTGTCATCGGACGCTGGCCGGTGAGGTGCTCGATGGTGTGACTGGTCACCGAGCCCTCGCCGGTGACCAGCATCAGGTGCGAGCCGATCCAGCCGTCGACCAACCAGTCTGGGTGGCCCGCCCTCGACTCTTTGGCCTCAGTCAGAGTCTCGGCGTGGTACGTGATTGCCCTGCGAGTGGCCTTGGTCAGGATGCGCGCAGTCTCGTGCAGGTCAATGGCGTGGGGTCCGGACACGTCGTAGATCTGTCCCTCATGGCCGGGGTCGGTCAGCAGGACAACGGCCAGTCGCGCCACGTCGGCTTGAGCGACCCAGGCCACGCGACCGTGCCCGGCCGGAGCGCGGATCACCCCGTCGGGCCCCACGAACCTGGGCGCGGCGTCGGCATACAGGGTGTTCCGCATCGAGGTGAGGCTGATCCCGGCGTCGCGGATGGCCTGCTCGGTGGCTCCGTGGTCGTGCTATGGCCACCTCGGCGCCCGGCAGTTGCGGCGCCCGAGCAGGATCGCGGACGATCAACCGCTGCTGCACGCCTCAAGCCGTCAGCTCGCGGGCAACCCGACCGCCGAGTCCTCCGATGGCACCGGTCACCGAGATGGTCATGACGGATCTGGTACAGGGGGGTCGCCGCCAGCGCCCTCGCCGGACGGCTCAGTCTCGCCGGTCAACGTGTCGTGACGTCCGGGCGCCGCATCATCGTCGGCAGGGACGTCCTTCGTGGGGTTCTCGCTGCTCAGGAGCGCGTCGAGCAACGGCCCCGCCAGACGGCGGAAGGTGCGCCTGGGCCGCGCCCGGTCCAGAACAGCGACCTCGAGCTGGGTCCCGGTCAGAGTGCGTGAAGGCCCACCGCTCGGGTCCTGCCCCAGCAGATCGACAGCCAGCGCCAGAGCATCACCGAGGTTCATGCCCGGCCTCCACCGCTCCTTGAGACCAGCGGTGATGTGCTCGCCGGTTCCACCCATCGCGATGAACCCCTGCTCGTCGGCGACGGAGCCGTCATAGGTCAAGCGATAGATCTGGTCCAGGTCGGCTGTCTCACCCACCTCGGCAACGACAATCTCAACCTCGTACGGCTTTGACTCCTGGGTGAAGACCGTGCCCAACGTCTGCGCATAGGCGTTGGCCAGTCCCCGTGCCGTTACATCCCTGCGGTCGTACGAGTAGCCACGCAGATCGGCGTAGCGCACACCGGCCACTCGGAGGTTCTCGAACTCGTTGTACTTGCCGACGGCAGCGAAGGCGATCCGGTCGTAGATCTCAGACACCTTGTGCAGAGCGCGAGAGGGGTTGTCGGCGACGAACGCAATACCCCTGTCATAGCCCAGAACCACGACGGAGCGGCCTCGGGCGATCCCCTTGCGCGCGAAGTCGGCCCGGTCCTTCATCAGCTGCTCGGGCGAGACGTAGAACGGCATGGTCATCGGGCACCTCCGGGGTTGCCGCGGCGGTCCGCCACGATGAGCTCGACAACGCCGGCAAGCGCGTCGTCGTCCAGGAACCGCAGCCCGCCGGCATCCACCACTGCAAGGGTCGGCCAGATCCGTCTGCCGAGGTCGGGGCCGCCGGTCGCCGAGTCATCGTCCGCAGCGTCATAGAGCGCCTCGACAGCAACGCGAGTGGCGGTAGCCGGGTCCATGCCCGGTCGCCAGAGCTTCTTCATGGCGCCTCGGGCAAACAGCGAGCCTGAGCCGACGCTGTGATGGTCATGCTCCTCGTAGCAGCCGCCGGTGACGTCATAGGAGAAGATCCGGCCAGCCATGGCGTCGAGGTCGAAACCGGCGAACATCGGGACCACGGACAAGCCCTGCATGGCCATCGCCAGATTCGCCCGGATCATCGAGGCGAGCCGGTTGGCCTTGCCCTCGACCGACAGCAGCGTCCCCTCGATCTTCTCGTAGTGCTCGAGCTCGACCTGGAACAGCTTCACCACCTCGATGGCAAGGCCCGCGGTTCCGGCAATCCCGACAGCGGAGTACTCGTCGGCGGCAAACACCTTGTCCATGTCGCGGTTGGCGATCAGGTTGCCCATGGTGGCGCGACGGTCCCCCGCCATGACGACGCCGCCGTCATACGTGAGCGCCACGATGGTCGTTCCGTGTGGCGCCTCGACCGTGCCGCCCACGGGCAGTGCACGGCGCGAGGGCAGCAGCTCAGGAGAGTGCGCGCTGATGAACTCGGTGAAGGACGATGAGCCGGTCGTCATGAACGCTGCGGGCAGTCGACCGGCGCCGCCGAATCCGAGGTTCACTGGCCACCCTTCTGGACAAAGCCGCGCACGAACTCTTCGGCGTTGGCTTCGAGGACGCCATCGATCTCGTCCAGCACGCTGTCGATGTCGTCGTCGAGCGCGTCCTTCCGTGCCGTCGCCTCGGGCGTGGCTGCGGCGGGCGCCTCGTCGGGGGTCTCGTCGCGACGCTGTGGTCGACTGTGTTCCTGGCTTGGCATCCGTCCTCCAAGGGCGATCATCGGGGCCGGCAGACGCCGGACATCCTTTGTCACCGGCAGCCTAGTCGGATGTCAACGACCGGCAGCGGCCAATTCCTGCAACAGGGTCGACGCGTCGGGGCTGCGGTCAATCAGATCGCCGACGCCCTCACGGGTTCCCCGCAGCGGTTCGAGCATGGGAACCCGCTGCAGCGCCGTCTGGCCCGGCACATCGAAGATCACCGAGTCCCATGAGGCAGCGGCGATCTCAGCAGGGTACTTCTCCAGGCAGCGACCCCGGAAGTAGGCGCGCGTGTCCTCTGGCGGGTTGATGACGGCGGCCTCCACCGCTCCATCCTCGACCAGCGACTCGATACGGCCACGCTGCAGGAGGCGGTGGAACAGACCCTTCTCGGGCCGGACATCCGACCACTGGATGTCGATCGCCTTGAGCCGATGATCTGACCACTCCAGCCCGTCCCTGTCCCGATAGCCCTGCAGAAGGGTGAGCTTGGCGACCCAGTCGATCTCACGCGCGCACTCCATGGGGTCACGCTCGAGCTTGGTGAGCACCGAGGACCAGCGGGACATCACCTCTGCAGTGTCGGCATCGATGGCTCCGGCGTGTCGTGCCTGCAGATAGGCATCGGCCTGTTCGAAATAGGCCCACAGCAGCTGGACGGCGGTCATGGTGCGGCCGTCGCGCAGCTCGACAAGGGTTTGCAGACTCGGGTCGTGTGACACCGCATGCAGCGTGGCCACCGGTTTGCGGACACTCAGGTCGATGGTGAGCGCATGGTCCTCGATCATTGCCAGGACGAGGCTCGTCGCGCCCATCTTGAGCAGACTCGCGACGTCGCACTGATTCGCGTCGCCGATGATCACGTGCAGCCGACGGTAGAGATCGGCCACCGCATGCGGCTCGTCCCGCGTGTTGATGATGGGCCGCTTGAGAGTCGTCTCAAGGCCAACCTCGACCTCGAAGAAGTCCGACCGCTGTGCGATCTGGAACCCTGACGTTTCCGAGTCCTGGCCGATGCCAACCCTGCCCGCGCCGCACATCACCTGGCGCGCCACGAAGAACGGGATCAGGTGGCGGCTGATGTCGGAGAACGGCGTCGCCCGGGGCATCAGGTAGTTCTCGTGGGTGCCATATGAGGCGCCCTTGCCGTCGGTGTTGTTCTTGTAGAGGTTCACGCCTGCGGTCCCTGGCACCGACGCCAGACGCCGGACCGACTCGAGCATGATCCGCTCCCCTGCGCGATCCCAGCGCACGGCCGCACGTGGTGAGGTCACCTCCGGCGAGCTGTACTCCGGATGTGCATGGTCGACATACAGGCGGGCACCGTTGGTGAGGACGATGTTGGCGAGCGTCGGGTCTTCCTCGTCCGTCAGCTGGCTGGCATCCGCGTGCTGCCGGTCGATCTCGAAGCCGCGCGCATCGCGCAGCGGCATCTCGTCCTCGTAGTCCCAGCTGGCCCGACCGGCGCGTGGACCCCGCCGGCTGCCATAGGCATTGACGACCGATCCCGACAGCAGCATCGGATTCGCGGTGGGGTCCCCCGGCACGGAGATGCCGTACTCCGTCTCGATTCCCATTACCCGCCGCACGGTCATGGCGCCAGCCTAGGCGAATCGCCACGTTGCGGACGGCATGATGGGCCGGTGAGAGCTCGACGCCCCCTCGCCACCACTGGCATGCCCCTGCGGACCCGGATCTTCACGATTGCCTTCGACCGCTTCGAACACGAGTCGATCGTCGGTATGGACCTCCCTCACATTCGCAGGAGTCGCGCCAAGGTCACCCCGTCCATCCGCCCGTTCACCTGGATCACGGGTCCGGTCTTCGGGGACGTCTCGCGTGAGGCCACAGGATTCCCAGCGCGTGACGGGCACGAGGTGCCACTGCGCGTATACCGTCCGTCGGGGTCGCGAGAGCTGCTTCCGGTGATCGCGTTCTTCCACGGCGGGGGGTGGGTGCTGGGCAACACCCGCATGTACGACCCGTTGTGCACGTTCCTGGCTCGAACCGTCGGGGCGGTCGTGGTCAGTGTCGACTACCGCATGGCGCCCGAGCACCGCGCACCGAAGGCTGTGCATGACTGCGTCGACGCGGTTCGCTGGCTGGGGGGACACGCAGCGTCGTTGGGCGGCAACGGTTCTCGCCTTGCCGTATCCGGTGACAGTGCTGGCGGAAACTTGTCGGCGATCGCGTGTCAGGTCGTCCGGGACGAGGGCGGGCCGCCGATCGCGCACCAGGCCCTGCTGTATCCAGCCACCGATGCGACCTTGAGCCAGCCGTCCATCGTGGAGCACGCTGACGCGCCGATCCTCACCCGACCAAAGATCGACGCATTTCTCGAGCACTACCTGGGTCCGGATGGTCTCTCGGCCGACGACCCGCTGGTCTCGCCCTTGTGGGCTGCCAGCCATGCGGATCTTCCGCCCGCTCTGGTTCAGACCGCGGATCTCGATCCGCTACGCGACGAAGGCAGGCTGTACGCCGAGAAACTGGCTGCCGCTGGGGTGCCCGTCAGGCATACCAACTACGTCGGGGTCCCCCACGGCTTCGCGAGCTTCCCGGGGGCAACGAACATCGGTCAGCAGCACCGGGCCGAGCTGGTCGGGGAGCTCCGTCGACATCTGTACCCCTGACCGGACCTCGGCCGGTTGCTAGGGTCACCCCGTGCGCACCGCCCGGGGCTTGGCTTTCGACGCCGCCCTCATCTGCATCTTCGCCGCCGTGGGTCGGCGCAGCCACGCAGAGACCGGGGCACTGCTCAGTGTCTTGGCAACCGCCTGGCCCTTCCTGGCCGGTATGGCGGCCGGCTGGCTGATCTCCCTGCTCGCCTTGCGGCGCGCCCCCCTGACGGTGCGCGACGGCATACCGGTCTGGCTCTGCGCGGTGACCATCGGAATGGCGTTGCGTGGTCTGACCCACGCCGGCACAGCGTTCTCGTTCATCGTCGTGGCCACCCTCTTCCTGGGCGCGATGCTGCTGGGCTGGCGTGCGGTGGCGATGCTCACGGCTCGCCGAGCGCTCCAGACCCAGGCCACGGCGGACATGAGCAAGATCAGCAGATGAGCAAGATGACTGTGCGCCCTGCCGAATCGACTGATCTGGTTGCAGTTGCTGCGATCTATGCCGATGCCGTCCACACCAGTGTGGCAACGTTCGACATCGAGGAACCGCCGCATGCCTACTGGCAGGCCAAGCTCGACAGCACCGCGGTGGGTGATCACTTCTTGGTGGCCTGCGACGAGAACACGGTGCTTGGATTCGCATACTCGGGAGTGTTCCGGTCCCGGCCTGCCTACGGACGTACCCGCGAGACGTCGATCTACCTCGCGCCGGCCGCCTCAGGTCGTGGCCTCGGTGCCCGGCTCTTCAGCGCGCTGCTCGACCTACTCCACAAAGATCAAGTCCATCTCGTCGTTTCCGTTGTGGCACAACCGAATCCGGCCAGCAATGCCCTGCACCGCAAGCTCGGTTTCACTGAGGTGGGGACACTCGACGAGGTCGGCTTCAAGTTCGAGCGCTACGTCAGCACGACATGGTTCCAACTGCGTCTGACCTGAGCACCAAACCCGCTTGTTGCGCCGAAACCACCGAATCCCGCTCTGCCGCCACCGGATTCGGTGGTTTCAGGGCAAGGAGCGAGGGTGACTAGAGGTACTGGCCCGTGTTGGCGACGTTGTCGATCGATCGACCAGGCTCGGTGCCGTCCTTGCCCGTGATCAGTGTGCGGATGTAGACGATGCGCTCGCCCTTCTTGCCGGAGATACGTGCCCAGTCGTCCGGGTTGGTCGTGTTCGGCAGGTCCTCGTTCTCCTTGAACTCGTCAACGCACGAGGCCAGCAGGTGCTCGATCCGGATGCCCTTCTGCGCCGTCGTGAGGAAGTCCTTGATCGCCATCTTCTTGGCCCTATCGACGATGTTCTGGATCATCGCGCCGGAGTTGAAGTCCTTGAAGTAGAGGACTTCCTTGTCACCATTGGCATAGGTGACCTCAAGGAAGCGGTTGGCCTCGATCTCTGAGTACATCCGCTCCACCGCTGCCTCGATCATCGCGGCAACGGTGCGCTCCGGCGAACCGTCGTGCTCAGCCAGGTCGTGCTTGTGCAGCGGCAGGTCGGCGATCAGGTACTTGCTGAAGATGTCTCGCGCACCCTCCGCATCTGGGCGCTCGATCTTGATCTTCACGTCGAGGCGGCCAGGGCGCAGGATCGCCGGGTCGATCATGTCTTCGCGGTTCGAGGCCCCGATGACAATGACGTTCTCGAGACGCTCGACCCCATCGATCTCAGAAAGCAGCTGCGGGACGATCGTCGTCTCGACATCTGAGGAGATCCCCGAGCCACGAGTCCGGAACAGCGCATCCATCTCGTCGAAGAAGACGACCACGGGTGTGCCGTCCGAGGCCTTCTCGCGGGCGCGCTGGAAGATCAGCCGGATGTGGCGTTCGGTCTCGCCCACGTACTTGTTGAGCAGCTCGGGACCCTTGATGTTGAGGAAGAAGGACTTGCCGACCGGTTTGCCCTCCTTGGCCGCGATCTTCTTGGCCAGGGAGGCCGCAACAGCCTTGGCGATCAACGTCTTTCCGCAGCCGGGAGGGCCGTAGAGCAGGACGCCCTTGGGTGGCTTCAGCTTGTGTTCCAGGAACAGGTCCGGGTGCAGGTAGGGCAGCTCGACGGCGTCACGGATCGCCTCGATCTGACCGGACAGTCCGCCAATGTCGGAGTAGTCGATGTCCGGGACCTCTTCGAGCACCAGGTCCTGGACCTCGGCCTTGGGGATCCGCTCGTAGACAAAGCCGGAACGCGTGTCGAGCAACAAGGCGTCGCCGACCCGGATCGGCTGTCCGTCGAGGCTCTCGGCCTTGCGACAGACGCGCTCTTCGTCGGCATGCGCCACCACCAGAACCCGGTCGTCATCCAGGAGCTCCTTGAGCACGACGATCTCGCCGATGCGTTCGAAGCCACAGGTGGCCACGACATTGAGCGCTTCGTTGAGCATGACCTCGCGCCCGGCTGACAGCTCGGCCGGATCGACCAGCGGAGAGACGGCGACCCTCATCTTGCGACCGCCGGTGAGGATGTCAACGGTCGCGTCGTCATACGACTCGAGGATCAGGCCGTAGGCCGCGGGCGGCTGGGCCAGCCTGTCGACCTCGCTCTTGAGGGTGACGATCTGCTCGCGGGCTTCCTTCAGCGTCCGGACGAGGCGATCGTTCTGGGACGACAGGGTCGACAGCGAGGTCTCCAGCTGCACGATGCGGTTCTCGAGGTCGTGCGAACGCGCGGGCGAGTCCTCAAGGCGGCGACGCAGCGCGGCTACCTCCTTGGACAGTGCAGCCTTGGACAGCGCGGCCTGTTGTCGTTCAGCCTCGGCAGTGTCGACTGGTTCGTCGGGCAGCTGGTCTCCATGTTGCGGCGAGTTCTCGGACATCATCTGAACCTCCTCGCGGACGCCTGTCAGCCTCATTCGTGGCTGACACAATCGACCCTAGCCCGACAATTGTCTATGTGGTTGACCTATCGGACAAAGATCGGCGAACGCGTCGGATCTTCTTGTCGGACAGGGGATGCTCCCCCACGTCCTCGGGCGACCATTCGCCAGTCACCGGCTCACTAGCCTCATCACTGGAGCCCTTGGCGGGGCGGCGCTTGCGCAGGGGCGGCGTCACTCCGGGAGCGAGCCGCCTGGTCGTGATGAGGAAGCCAGTGTGACCGTGCATGCGGTGCTCGGGCCGGACCGCGCGCCCCTCCAGGTGCCAGCCGCGGACCAAGGACTCCCAGGCAGCGGGCTCGGTGAAACCCCCATGGTCGCGTGACGCTTCGGCCACCCGGGAGAGCTGGGTCGTGGTGGCGACGTAACAGATCAGGACCCCGCCCGGGGCCAACGCGTCAGCCACGACATCGAGACACTCCCACGGGGCCAACATGTCCAGCACCACCCGATCGATGGAGCCCGGCTCGATGAGAAGCGGCATCGTCTCGACCAGGTCTCCGACGGTGACCTGCCAGGCCGGGTGCGGGCCACCGAAGAAGGTCTCGACATTTCCTCGCGCGATGTCGGTGAAGTCCTCACGTCGCTCAAAGGAATGGAGGTGGCCCTGGTCACCCACAGCCCGCAGCAGGGACATGCTCAGAGCGCCCGACCCGACGCCCGCCTCCACCACGCGAGCCCCTGGGAAGATGTCGGCCATCGCGACGATCTGGCCGGCGTCCTTGGGATAGATCACCGCCGCCCCGCGCGGCATCGAGAGCACGTAGTCGGCCAGCAGCGGACGGACGGCCAGGTACTCGACGCTGGCGGTGTTCTTGGCCGTCGAGCCGTCTGGCGCGCCGATGAGGTCGCTGTGGGCCAGGCGCCCGCGGTGGGTGTGGAACTCCTTGCCGTGCTCAAGAGTGATCGTGTGGATTCGGCCCTTGGGATCGGTCAGCTGCACGCGCTCGCCCTCGACGAACGGCCCGCGTCGCAGGTGGGCGCCGGTGGCGCTGTGTTCCGGTGTGCCCTGGCTCATGGCGGGCAAGTCTAGGTCCGACGGGACATCGCTCGTGACAAGGCAGCCTCGAGATCGCCAGCCAGGACGATGCCCCCGATCCGCCCGTCGGGACCTCGCACCGGCACAGCGCCGATCCCGAGGCTTTGCATGGCCATCACGACCCGCGCGATTGACTGGTCGGGGGTGGCATCGACGACCCAACCGTCCGGCTGCTGGCGCATCACGCTGGTGACGAGCACACCCCCCAGGGCGGGCTCGGGGATGGCGCCGAGTGCCTCGTCGTCCAGGAGCCCGATCGCGTTCCGCCAGTCATCCTCAACGATCACGACGGTGCCGCCAGGTCCGTCTGCCCGCAGGGACATCGCCTGAGCGGCACTTGCGCGTGAAGGCAGGACCGCCGCGCGGCGCCATACCGAGTCAATCCGGATGCCGGCGATGAGGCGACTCCCGCGTCCGCTGCGGATCGCGTTGGTGGCCCCCACCCACAGGAAGCCACCGATGAGCAGCGCCCAGACGACGTTGAACAGATCCGGACGCTGGCCGTTCAGCAGTGGCAGCCCCAGGAACCACAGGACGACCAGGACCGTCACACCCCGCCCACACCAGCCGGCGGCAATGAGCCCGCTCTCGCGTTTGCCGGTGATCCGCCACACGAGGGAGTCCACCAGGAACCCGCCGTCCAGCGGGAGCCCCGGCAGCAGGTTGAACCCTGCGACGAAGGCATTGGTGAACCAGATCGCCCCCACCAGCAGAGAGGTGATGTCGCCGCCGATGTGAGGTGCTGCGAGCCAGCCGATGAGCGCCAGCAGCGCATTGGCGGCTGGGCCGGCAACCGCCACCAGCGCGCTCGCCCCGGGCCGCGCGTTCGACGAGTTGTATGCCGTGTGCCCGCCCCAGAGGTCAGCCACAACCCGGTTCACCCGGTATCCCGCACGCGTCGCCACCACCGCGTGGGCGGCTTCATGGGCAAGCACCGAGACCAGCAGCAGGACGGCGTACGCAGCTGCCACCGCGTAGGCACCGAACCCGAGGTACGGGCGGCTGCTCGCGATACCGGGGCCAAACGTGGTCACGATGACCAGGGCGATGATCGGCCACGAACGGCCAATGTAGACGGGGACCCCGCCGATCGTTGCGAGGCGCCAGCCAGGGGCCGGGCTGGTCGAATCCTGGGTGCTGGCGGACATGCTGCGACTGTATGTCAATGGGCTCAGTGTCAGGGCGCCCATCTACAGTGCGTTCCATGGTTGCCGCACTGTCCCCGAGCCGAGCCTCTGACTTCATGCAGTGCCCGCTGCTCTATCGCTTTCGGGTGATCGACAAGCTGCCGTCGGCGCCCAGCGCGCCCGCGGCACGAGGCACGCTGGTGCACTCGGTGCTCGAGCGGCTGTTCGACCTCCCGGCAGACGGCCGCACGATCGAGGCCGCAGCTGCCATGGTCGAGCCGCAGTGGCAGGCAATGCTCGCGAGCGAGCCGGAGCTGTCCGACCTGATGGACGAGTCCGACCCGGCCGCGGTGGCCGGCTGGTTCAGCGACGCCGTCACGCTGATCGAGAAGTGGTTCACCCTTGAGGACCCGACCAGGCTCGAGCCGAAGGAGCGCGAGCTCTACGTCGAGACCGACCTGGATGGGCTGACCGTTCGCGGCTACGTCGACCGGCTCGACCTCACGGCTACCGGCGAGATGCGGGTGGTCGACTACAAGACCGGTAAGGCGCCCTTGGAACAGTTCGAGGCCAAGGCCTGGTTCCAGATGAAGTTCTATGGGTTGGTGCTCTGGCGGTTGCATGGCCGGGTGCCGCGGATGCTGCAGCTGGTTTATCTCGGCGGGGACTCCAAGATCTTGCGCTACTGCCCTGACGAGGACGAGCTGCTCGCGGTCGAACGCAAGATCAAGGCCTTGTGGAAGGCCATCGAGACCGCTGCCGAGACGGGGGACTGGCAGCCCCGTACGTCGAAGCTCTGCGACTGGTGCGACCACCGCGCGTTGTGTCCGGCATGGGGCGGCACTCCCCCGCCGCTCCCCGAGAGGGCGGCCGTGCGCGCTCTTGACCCCCATGCGTCGGCTGCCCAAGAACTCGGTGATGACTAGATTCGGGGCATGACCTCCTTCACGGTCGGACCACCCGGGCCTGAGGATCACGCGCGCTGGCGTGAGCTCTACCGCGGCTACGCCGACTTCTACCAGGAGCCGGTTACGGACGAGCAGCTTGATCGCGTCTGGTCCTGGATCACCGACCCCGGCCATGACGTCAAGGCGTTGCTGGTCCGGGACGCGACCGGTACCCCGGTTGGCCTGGCCCACTACCGTCCCTACTTCCGACCGCTGGCTGCTGCAGTGGCCGGCCATCTCGATGACCTGTTCGTGGAGCCAGACGCGCGAGGCACTGGTGCGGTCGATGCCCTCTTTGACGGCCTACGGACGATCGCCCGTCAGCGGGACTGGAGCAAGATCCGATGGATCACGGCGGACGACAACCACCGTGCCCGCAGCAAGTACGACCAAGTGGCCGAGCGGACCATGTGGGTCATCTACGACATGCCCATCTCCCCCGGTGGCTCATAACCTGCCCGAGCACAGCCATCCACTGACTCACTCGGTCGACCTTCTTGACGACCACCTGATGACGATCTGACGACTTTCGGGTTGCCGCGCCACGTCGTGAACTCTCTTTGTTTGCAAGGGTTTTCATCGCCGAAAGCATTGTGTATGGCGGTCCCCTCGCGTACACTAGAACACATGTTCGAGAACACCGCAGTTGAGGATCCGGCCGGGTTCCTGACTGCGGTCACCGAGCAGCTGGCCAAGCTGCCGTCCGAGCTCTGGCGGACCGGCAACGACGGGTTCGCCGAGATCGCCGCGGCGATGGACGCCCTGGCCGTCCAGCTCGGCTGTGCCCGGGTCGGCCTGGTCCAGGAGGCGGAGTCCCGCGGGGTCGTCTCGCAGTCCTCCTCAGCCTCCAGCACCGACTGGCTGATGGCGCACAGCTTCCACCTCGAGCCGGCCGACGCCGCCCGGGCCGTGGACCTGGCCCGGCTGTGCGCGCTGCCGAAGAACCAGGTGTTGGCCGCCGCCGTGGCCGGCGGCACGCTGACCGTGCGCAAGGCGATGACCGCGCTGCGCCAGGTCGGCCAGGTCGAACACGCCCTCGAACCCGGCAAACGTGAAGAGGCTTTGGCGTCGCTGACCCTGATGGCCCAGACCGGGTACGACCGTAACGTCATCGCCGTCGGCCGGACCCTGATGGCCCTGGTCGGCGCCGACCGGTCCCTGGAACGCAACGAGACCGCCCTGCGCTCGCTCAGCTCACTGAAGCTGTGCCCCCTGGCCAACGGGATGGTCGCGATCAGTGGCCAGCTCGACCCCGAGTCCGGCGCCGTGCTGACCGCCGCCCTCGACCCGCTGAGTAAACCAAACCCGTGCGCACCAAACCCCTGCGAGACCAACGGCGGCCGCGACCCCCGCCAAGCCGACCGACGCCGAGCCGACGCCCTCATCGAACTATGTAGGCGGGCCACCGCCGCCGGAAGCAACGCGCCGACCACCACCAAAGCCCAGATCGTGGTCACCATCGGATACGACCAGCTCGCCGGCGCCGTCCGCGGCGCCGGGACCACCCTGGCCGGTCAGGTCCTCTCCCCCCAAACCGTCCGCAAGCTCGCCTGCGACGCCGCGATCATCCCCATGGTCCTGGGAAGCCAAGGCCAACCGCTGGACGTCGGCCGCACCAAACGACTCGTCACCCCGGCCCTGCTCGCCGCCCTATGGGCCAGAGACAAAGGCTGCACCTACCCCGGCTGCGGACGGCCACCTCAATGGGCCGACGCGCATCACGTCAAACACTGGATCGACGGCGGCACAACATCCCTGCTGAATCTCGCGCTGCTGTGCGGCTATCACCACACGTTTGTCCACCGACGGGATCTCACCGCTGTCGTCACCGCGCACGACGTCACCTGGCAGACCTGACCGGCTCAATCAGCGTCCGGTGTAAAACGCGTCGGCCACCTTCAGAGCCTCGTCCAGGATCGCGATACCTTCTCTGATCTCTTCGGCTGACGTGGTGCAGGGCGGCACAACATGGGTCCGGTTGAAGTGAACGAACGGCCACAACCCGCGGTCCTTGCATGCGGCCGCGAACTCGGCCATCGGTTTGGCATCGGCGCCGCTGGCGTTGAACGGAACAAGCGGTTCGCGGGTATCCCGGTCGCGCACCAGCTCCAGCGCCCAGAAGACGCCCAGCCCACGCACCTCGCCGACACTCGGGTGCCGCTCGGCGAGCGTGCGCAGCTCCGGGCCGATGACGTCGGTCCCCAGCGCGCGAGCGTGCTCGATAATGCCTTCTTCGCGGAAGATGTTGATCGAGGCCACCGCGGAGGCACACGCCAGCGGATGACCTGAGTAGGTCAACCCGCCGGGGAAGGCCCGGCTCTCGAACGTCGAGGCGATCTCCGCGGAGATGATCACGCCACCCAACGGGACGTAGCCGGAGTTGACCCCCTTGGCGAAGGTGATCAGGTCCGGCGTCACGCCCCAGTGATCAACGGCAAACCACTCGCCGCAGCGACCGAAACCGGCCATGACCTCATCGGCGATCATGACGATCCCGAACTCGTCGCACAGCGCGCGGACCCCGGCGAGATACCCAGGTGGCGGGACCAGGATCCCGTTGGTGCCGACAACGGTCTCCAGGATGATCGCGGCGACCGTGTGCGATCCCTCGACCATGAGGATGTCCCGCAGATGCGTCAGGGCTCGCGCCGACTCCTCCTGCTCAGTGCTCGCGTGGAATGCTGAGCGATAGGTGTACGGGCCCCAGTAGCGGACGATCCCCGGCAGGCCAGGCTCGGCTGCCCAGCGGCGAGGGTCACCGGTGAGGGCGATAGCCCCGGCAGTCGCACCGTGGTAGCTGCGATAGGCGGCCAGGATCTTGTGCCGCCCCGTGTGCAGGCGCGCCATCCGGATGGCGTTCTCGTTGGCCTCAGCGCCGCCGTTGGTGAAGAAGACGGCGTTGAGGTCCCCCGGGGCAATCTCCGCAATGAGCCGTGCAGCTTCGCTGCGCGCATCGTTGGCGAAGCTCGGCGCGATCGTGCACAGTTGGGCGGCCTGCTCCTGGATGGCGGCGACGAGCTTGGGGTGCTGATAGCCGATGTTGACGTTGACCAGCTGCGAGGAGAAGTCGAGATAGCGCTTGCCGGAGTAGTCGCTGAAGTACGACCCGGAGGCGGACGCGATCGGCAGGGGATCTATCAGCGCCTGCGCCGACCAGGAGTGGAAGACATGCGAGCGGTCGTCGGCGCGAACCCGTGCCTCTTCGGCGCCGGCTCCCGTCGCGACGGCGGGGCTCGAGGGCGGCGATGTGTGGGTCAAGGCAGTGGTCCTATCGCGTGAGGGGGAAACCGAGGTCGACGCTGGAGGTGGCGGGGTCGGGCCACCGGGAGGTGACGACCTTGCCGCGGGTGTAGAAGTACATGCCCTCGGCGCCGTACATGTGCGTATCGCCGAACAGTGAAGCCTTCCAGCCACCGAAGGAGTAATAGGCCACCGGCACCGGGATCGGCACGTTGATGCCGACCATGCCCACCTGGACGTCGTACTGGAACGCGCGCGCCGCCCCACCGTCACGGGTGAAGATGGCGGTGCCGTTGGCATAGGGGTTGTCGTTGATCAGCGTCAGACCCTCCTCGTAGGTCTTCGCGCGCACGACGCAGAGCACCGGGCCGAAGATCTCGTCGGTGTAGACGGTCATCTCTGGGGTGACGTGGTCCAACAGGGTCGTCCCGAGGAAGAACCCCTCGGCGGGCACGTCCTGATCACGACCATCGACGACCACGACGGCACCCTGACTCGCGCCGGCGCCGATGTAGCCGGCGACCTTGTCCCGATGCGCAGCGGTGATGAGCGGGCCCATGTCGCTGTCCGGGTGCGCCCCATCACCGATGGTGAGCTTCGGCAGACGTGCCGCGATCGCATTGACCAAGGGCTCTGCGACATCGCCGACGGCGACGGCCACGGACAGCGCCATACAGCGCTCGCCTGCTGAGCCGTATGCCGCGGAGACCACCGCGTCCGCAGCCATGTCCACATCGGCGTCGGGCAGCACCAGAGCATGGTTCTTGGCACCGCCGAGCGCCTGGACCCGTTTGCCGTTCGCAGTGCCGGTCTCGTAGATGTACTTCGCGATCGGTGTCGAGCCCACGAAGCTCACGGCGGCAATGTCCTTGTGGGTCAGCAGCGCGTCAACAGCCTCCTTGTCGCCCTGGACCACGGTGAAGACGCCGTCCGGCAGACCGGCGTCCTTCCACATCTGCGCCAGGAAGAGCGACGCCGAGGGGTCCTTCTCGCTCGGCTTCAGGATGAATGCGTTGCCACAGGCGATGGCGTTGGCGCACATCCACAGGGGCACCATCACGGGGAAGTTGAACGGGGTGATGCCGGCGACCACACCCAGCGGCTGGCGGATGGAGTAGACGTCGACGCCCGTGGCGGCCTGTTCCGAGAACCCGCCCTTGAGCAGCTGCGGAACCCCGGCAGCGAACTCGACGTTCTCGAGGCCGCGCGCGATCTCACCGGCGGCGTCGGAGAGGACCTTGCCGTGCTCGGCCGTGACGATCGCGGCGAGCTCGTCGGTGCGCTCACGCAGGAGCTCGCGAAACGCGAAGAGCACTGCGGATCGCTTGGACAGCGACGCGTGTCGCCATTCCTTGGCTGCAGCCACGGCCGTGGCGACGGCGCCGTCGATCTCGTTGCCGGCGGCCAGATCCACCTCCGCGCTCACCACCCCCGCCGCAGGGTTGTAGACGGGGGCCGTTCGGCCGGAGGTGCCTGGGGTCTCGCGGCCGCTGATCCAGTGTCCGATTCGCTTCGTCATGGCTGCAGGCTACGTGCCAAGTGAACCCATCACAAAGCCGAGTTTGCTATGTTACAAACATGACGGCGATTCTGTCGCCGACAACGATTCTGTCGGCGCTCGAAGAACGCATGGACAAGCCCACGGCCCGAGGTCTGGCCCACGCGGTGAGCCGTGCGATCCGCGACGGCGTGCTGCCCTCTGGCACCAGGCTGCCACCCATCCGCGAGGTCGCCACGCAGTTGGCGCTCTCCCCCACGACCGTCAGTGCCGGCTGGTCACTGCTGGCCCGGGCCGGCGCCATTCGCACCGATGGTCGACGCGGCACGACGGTGGCTGACCCCGTAGATCCATCGAACACTCGCTATCGGCGTGCGCTGGAGGGCCAGACCGGCTTCTCGCTCGACCTGTCCACAGGGGTCCCCGACGCCGCATTGTTGCCCAGCCTGAGAAGTGCCCTGGGACGTCTCACGACCGCCGGGACTCCTGGCAGCTATCTCGATGAGGCGGTTCTGCCCGAGCTGCGTGATGTCTTGCTCGACGGATGGCCCTACGTCGCAAGCGACATCAGCATCGTCGACGGAGCGATGGATGCTCTGGATCTGGTTGCCCGCACTGCACTTCGCTTCGGCGACCGGGTCGTCGTCGAGCACCCGTGCTTCCCTCCCCTGCTGGACCTGCTCGACTCCATCGGTGCTGATGTCGTCGGCGTCCCGCTCGACGCTGAGGGCATGCAATCGCAGCTCCTCGCAGCCGCGTTGGCATCGCCCACAGCAGCCGTATTCGTGCAGCCGACGGCGCAGAATCCCAGCGGCATCTCGACAACTCCGCGCCGAGCCCGTGCCCTGGCTGAGCTCATCGAACGAGCCGACACACTGGTGATCGAGGACGACTCCGCAGGAGCCATCGCGTCAGCCCCCGCCATCAGTCTCGGGCGCTGGATCCCCGAGCGCACCGTGCACATCCGCAGCTTCTCCAAGTCGCATGGTCCCGACCTGCGCCTGGCTGCCGTCAGCGGGCCCACCCCGCCGATCGACAACATGTTGGCACGACGCCAGCTCGGGCAGGGCTGGAGCAGCCGCCTCCTGCAGAGAATCCTGTTGAGCCTGCTCACCGATGAGGGTTCTCGCGCCGAGGTCCAGCAAGCGCAGCGGGAGTATGCACGGCGACGGTCTGCCATCGTCGACGCTCTCGCGCAGCGGGGGGTCACGGTCGGCGGAACGGACGGCATCAACATCTGGGTGCCGGTGCAGGATGAGGCGGCCGCCCTGGTCCGGCTGGCGAGCCAGGGCATCGGCGTCACACCGGGGTCGCCCTTCGCAGTCCTGCCTCATATGCCCGGGCACATTCGGGTGACCAGCGGCCTGGTGGCGACCGAACATGACGCGCTAGCCGATCGGATCACCGCCGCTGCCAACACCACCGGTTGGACAGGTAGGGGACGCTGACCGACCGGCTTGACGGCGGGCTAGTCGAACAGCCGGAGCAGCCCCGCGGGGGTGAGCCCGGCCAGAGTTGAGATCTGAACAGCTCCAACGGTTTCCGGCACTGTGACGTGATGCGGAACGGCAATCGTCGGAACGCCGGCCGCGACCGCGGAAGCAACACCAGGCGGCGAGTCCTCGATGGCGACACATGCCGCGAGCTCGACGCCGAGGAGTCGTGCCGCATGAAGGTAGGGCTCGGGATGGGGCTTGCCATGCAGGACAACGTCGCCCGTGATCACCGCGGCGAAGCTGCCGTGCGGCAAGCTGCTCACCACAGCCGAGGCCAGAGACTCCCAGGACATCGTGACCAGTGCGCAAGGAACACCCTGCGCCACAAGGCTTTCGAGCAGCTCACGTGCACCCGGACGCCACGGCACATGCTCATTGACCCTGGCGACGACGCCTGCCAACAGCTCGTGCACGATCTCGACGGGCATCAAGTCAACCGGCGAGTGAGCCCGGATGTAGTTTGCCGAGACCATCAGATCGTTGCCAACCAGCTGGCGTGCGTGTTCATCGGCCCATATGCCGCCATGCGCCTCAACCAGGGCGTGTTCCTCGGCGATCCAGTAGGGCTCGGTGTCGACCAGGGTGCCGTCCATGTCCCACAGAACCGCCGCGGGCAGGCCGTTACGTTGCATTCCTGTCACGTCGCACTGAAATACTTGGCCTCGGGGTGATGAACGACCAATGCGTCAGTGGACTGCTCCGGATGAAGCTGTAGCTCCTCGGAGAGGGTGACCCCGATGCGCGACGGATCGAGCAGTTCGACCAGAAACGCACGGTCTTCCAGGTCCGGACAGGCAGGGTAGCCAAACGAGTAGCGGGACCCGCGATAGCCCTGGCGCAGGATTGCATTGAGGTCTTCGTTGTCGTCGGCGCCGAAGCCCAGCTCCTCACGAACCCGCGCATGCCACATCTCGGCCAGCGCCTCGGTGAGCTGCACCGATAGACCATGCAGCTCGAGGTACTCGCGATAGGCGTTGCGGCCAAACAGCTCAGCGGTCGCCTCGGCCACCCTGGCTCCCATCGTCACCAGGTGGAAAGCAATGACATCGGGCTCGCCGTCAGTCTCGTAGCGATCCTTGCTCTTGAAAAAGTCCGCCAAGCACAGCCGACGATCGCGACGTTGTCGTGGGAACGCGAACCGTGCCCGCTCGCTGCCGGGCTGCTGACCCTCGGGACCCTCCTCGTGATGAAGCACCACAAGGTCGTTTCCTTCGCTGTAACAAGGGAAGTAGCCGTACACGACTGCCGCCTCGAGAAGTCCGTCGGTCTTGATCCGGTCCAGCCACATGCGCAGCCGCGGCCGGCCCTCGGTCTCGACCAGCTCCTCATAGGACGTACCGTCCTCGCCGCGAGTGCCCTTGAGGCCCCACTGCCCCAGGAAGGTCGCCCGTTCGTCAAGGTATGACGCGTAGTCGGCCAGGGCGATGCCCTTGACCACGCGGCTGCCCCAGAACGGCGGCGTCGGGATGGTGTTGTCCTGTGCCACGTCCGAGCGGGTGGTGTCGGCCGGTGCGTCCTCAGCTGACGCAACCGCCACAGGACGAACCCGTCGCTTGCGCAGCTCGGGCAGGGTTTCTGAGACGCGGAGCTGCGGGTTGGCCCGGGCGGCCGCGACGGCGTCCATGAGGCGCAGGCCCTCGAAAGCGTCTCTGGCGTAACGAACTTCACCTTCGTAGACCTCAGCCAGGTCGTTCTCGACATAAGCGCGAGTCAGAGCGGCCCCGCCGAGAAGCACGGGCCAACGGGCAGCGAAACCGCGGGAGTTGAGCTCCTCGAGGTTCTCCCTCATGACAACGGTTGACTTCACCAGCAGTCCACTCATACCGATGGCGTCGGCCTCGTGTTCCTCTGCTGCGCGAATGATCTCGGCGATCGGCTGCTTGATGCCGATGTTGACGACCTCGTAGCCGTTGTTGGACAAGATGATGTCCACCAGGTTCTTGCCGATGTCGTGGACGTCGCCTCTGACCGTGGCCAACACGATCCGGGCCTTCGCCTGACGTGCGGAGCCATCCGCGTTTCCCTGGATGAAGGGCTCCAGATAGGCCACCGCAGCCTTCATGACCTCAGCAGACTGCAGAACGAAAGGCAGCTGCATCTCACCCTTGCCGAACAGCTCGCCGACGGTCCGCATGCCGTCAAGCAGGTTGTCGTTGATGATGTCGAGCGCGCTGTGGCCCTTGTCGATCGCCGACTTCAGGTCTTCCTCGAGGCCCTGGCGCTCGCCGTCGATGATGCGCCGCGCCAATCGCTCCTCGAGCGGCAGGGCAGCGAGCTCATCAGCGCGAGTTTCCTTCAAAGAGGCCGAGTCCACCCCTTCGAACAGCTCGAGCAAGCGGCTGAGTGGGTCGTAGGTCAGCTCGCTCTCACCCGGCTCACCAGCCCAGACGCGCTTGTCATAGACAAGGTCGAGCGCCACCTGGCGCTGTTCCTCGGGAATGCGAGCCATCGGCACGATCCTGGCGGCGTGCACGATGGCCGAGTCGAGTCCTGCCTTGACGCACTCGTGCAGGAACACCGAGTTGAGGACGACCCGGACGGCTGGCTTGAGTCCGAACGACACGTTCGAGACGCCCAAGGTGGTCTGCACGTCGGGATAACGTCGTTTGATCTCGCGGATGGCCTCGATCGTCTCCAGACCATCGCGGCGCGTCTCCTCCTGACCGGTGCCGATCGGGAAGGTCAGCGTGTCAACGATGATGTCCTCGACGTTCATGCCCCACTCACCGGTGAGCGCCGTGATGAGCCTCGAAGCCACGGCCACCTTGTGCTCGCAGGTGCGGGCCTGACCCGTCTCGTCGATGGTCAGGGCGATGACGGCGGCGCCGTGTTCCTTGACCACCGGCATGATTCGGGCGAAGCGTGAGCCCTCACCCTCACCGTCCTCATAGTTGACCGAGTTGACCACTGCCCGTCCGCCCAGCAGCTCGAGGCCTGCCTCGACCACGGGAGGTTCGGTCGAGTCGAGGACCAGCGGGAGGGTGCTGGACGTTGCGAACCGGCTGACAACCTCTTGCATGTCCTTGACGCCATCACGGCCGACGTAGTCGATGCAGACGTCCAGCAGGTGCGCGCCGTCCTTGGTCTGGTTGCGGGCGATCTCGACGCACTCGTCCCAGCGGGAGGCCAGCATCGCTTCCTTGAACGCCTTGGAACCATTGGCATTCGTGCGCTCGCCGATCGACAGGAACGAGGTGTCCTGACGGAAGGGCACGGCGGAGTACAGCGAGGCGACGCCGTGCTCGGGCCGGGGGCGGCGCGGCTTGATCGGCGACCCGCCGACGGCCTTCACCACCTCCGCGAGGTGGGCGGGCGTCGTACCGCAACAGCCGCCCACCAAAGAGACACCGAACTCCTGGACGAACTGGGTGTGCGCTGCTGCGAGCTGCTGGGGAGTGAGCGGGTATGCCGCACCGCCCTTGGCCAGGATGGGCAGCCCGGCATTGGGCATGCAGCTGACCGGGATCCTGGAGTGTCGCGAAAGATGACGCAGGTGCTCGCTCATCTCCGCCGGGCCGGTCGCGCAGTTGAGTCCGATCGCGTCGATCCCGAGAGGCTCCAGAGCGGTCAGGGCCGCGCCGATCTCGGAGCCCATGAGCATCGTGCCTGTCGTCTCGACCGTGACGTGGACGATGACAGGGAGGGTCTCGCCCACAGCAGCCAGCGCGCGCTTGGAGCCGATGACCGCAGCCTTGGCCTGCAGCAGGTCCTGTGACGTCTCGACCAGGATGACGTCAACACCACCGGCGATCAGCCCGCGGGCCTGCTCGGCATACGCATCGCGCAACGTCGCGAAGGGAACGTGACCCAGCGATGGCAGCTTGGTGCCGGGTCCCATGGAGCCGATCACGAACCGTGGATGCTCAGGAGTCGACCAGTGAGCGGCGGCTTGGGCTGCGATCCGTGCCCCTGCCTCGGCCAGCTCGTAGATGCGATCGGAGATGCCGTACTCGCCGAGGTTGGCCAGGTTGGCGCCGAAGGTGTTGGTCTCGACCGCATCGACCCCCACGGCGAAATATGCGTCGTGGACGCCTCGCACCACCTCGGGACGAGTGACGTTCAGGATCTCGTTGCAGCCCTCGTGACCCTGGAAGTCGTCCATCGTTGGGTCAGCGGCTTGCAGCATCGTGCCCATCGCGCCATCGGCAACGAGGACACGCTCGGAGAGGGCTTTACGGAAGAGGTCGGAGCGGCTGCTCAATGTTCTGGACCTTGTCACTTGGGGATTCGGCCCGAAGTCTATCGGCGGTTGGGGAGACCATCGGAGCAGGAGTACGTAGTGTGGTCACCAGAAGCCCAACCTGAGCGACGAGGGAGGCACCTGGTGATCGAGCTCGAGGACGTGTCCGAACTGCGCGACCCGATCATGATCGCTGCCTTCGAGGGCTGGAACGACGCAGGCGAAGCGGCCACAGCTGCGATCGAGCACCTCATCGAGGTGTGGGACGCCGAGCCCATAGCGGCCATCGATCCCGAGGACTACTACGACTTCCAGGTCAACCGACCACATGTCGTCGTCGAGGATGGCAAGCGCCGCATCAGCTGGCCCACCACGCGCATCCTGTTGGCCTCGTCCACCTTGCTGGGACGCGACATCATCCTCGTCCAGGGAGTCGAGCCGTCGACCCGCTGGCGCTCGTTCACCATCGAGCTGATCGAGTACGCACGGCAGATCGGTGTCACCACGTTCGTGATGCTGGGCGCGCTGCTCGCCGACGTGCCACACACCAGGCCGATCTTCATCACCGCGACGTCAGAGCACGAGGACGTCATCCACCGCTTGGACCTTGAAACCAGCAAGTATGAAGGCGCCACCGGCATCGTCGGAGTGTTGGCCGACGCCGCCGGTCAGGCGGATCTGCCCTCGCTGTCCTGCTGGGCGGCGGTTCCGCACTATGCGAGCGGGACTCCCTCGCCAAAGGCCACCCTCGGGCTCATCACCAAGCTGGAAGAGCTGCTCAACCTGACGATCCCGCACGGCGATCTCCCCGAGCTCTCGAGGGTGTGGGAGGACACGGTCGACGAGCTGGCCCAGTCTGATGACGAGGTGGCGGAGTACGTGCACTCCCTGGAGAAGGCCCAGGACACGGCTGACCTGCCCGAGGCAAGCGGTGAGGCGATCGCGCGCGAGTTCGAGCGCTACCTGCGCCTTCGCACCGAGGAACCGCCCGCCGGCTGAGCAAGATAGAGCTACAGCCGTATGCCGAGGAACGCGTCGAGCGCACGCCCAACCAGCCCGGGAGCGCCGAGCTCGAAGCTTTCGTCGCCGCGACCGCTGACCAAGCTCTCGTTGACCCACTCGTCGACCGCCGACAGGGCGCCCGGTGTGTCGAGGTCGTTCGCGAGGCACTCACGGATCCGGGCAATCGTCTCGCCAGCCGGTGGGCCACCGTTGCCGGACAACCCCGCCCGCCAGGTCGACAGGCGCTTCTGGGCCTCCACCAGGAGCTGGTCGGTCCAGTCCCAGGGCGTCCGGTAGTGGTGTGCCAGCAGAGACAGGCGGATGGCCATCGGGTCGACCCCTGACTGGCGCAGCGTCGAGACGAGCACCAGATTGCCCTGGGACTTGCTCATCTTCTCGCCGCCGAGCCCGACCATGGCCTGATGAACGTAGGCGCGTGCG
>Ga0209587_1000129_pt1 | contig 35619 bp, 35 predicted proteins | sample NGEPerD_2_FD_184512 | JGI IMG/M metagenome (GOLD analysis project Ga0209587, IMG submission 184512) | Arctic peat soil microbial communities from the Barrow Environmental Observatory site, Barrow, Alaska, USA - NGEE PermafrostL1-D... | ecosystem: Environmental > Terrestrial > Soil > Wetlands >...
CGGCTGGAACGACCGATGCCACCCATTCATCTGGACCAAGACCCCCGACCAGATCCTCAAGAAGACGAACCGTCCAAAGAACTCAACCACGGAGCACTAGGTGTGGCCTAGGTGAGCCCCACTCGGTGCAGCCATTCCACGCCACCGAGCACTGCGGCGAACCGCAGCCAGCGGCCGAGAAGGCCGAGAATGAGGAAGGTCGCCAGGTTCATCCGCAGCTGTCCGGCTAGCACCGCGAGGATCGCGAAAGGAGGAAAGCCGGTCACCGCGGAGACGAAGACAAGTCCGCCAGCGAGAACCGGGCGCTGGTCGGTCCTGGCTCGCCACTTGTCCAACCTTGCCTGCTGCTTGGGCTTCTCGATCCTGCGTTTGACCCAGCGCCACTCGAGCGAGCTACTGCCGATGTAGTACCAGATGACCTTGCCGGCCATCTGCCCCAGGGCGGCCACGAATCCCAGTAGCCACACATCACCTACCTCGGCGAACGACGCGCGGAGACCGAGATACGCCTCGATGTTGATGACCGGGATCAGCGCGGACGCGAATGCGATGCCGAACAAGCTGAGCTCGTCGCCCACTCTGACCTCCGGTGAGTCCGCCCGCTGGGCTGCCCGTTGGGCTCCCCGCTGGGCTCCCCGCTGGGCTGCTGGTCAGATGGCGTTGGGTTCGGGAGAGTCGGTGTAGGGGTAGTCCTCGACGAACGTGGCCACGGCCTCCCCGCTGGGTGCTTCGCAGAACTGCCGGATGCTCAGCTGGCCCTCGGCGTCACCGGGGGTGCCGCCGACCGACCAGTGGGTCATCGCCACGTGCGCACCCTCCGGGAACGGCGCGCCGTCGTCGGCGGTCCACGGGGCTGCGATGAACTTGTTGCTTGGCTCTGACCCCGGGAACTTGTTGGCGATGGCCTCCACTGAGGCCAGCTGCTCTTCGTCCTCCGCAATCGTCTCGTCGTACCAGAGGATGTTGTAGCCGTGCTCAAGATTGTGCACGAGATAACCCAGCTTCGGCCGGTCGTCGGCGGTGTAGAACTTGCGCTCCATCGGCGCGGTGACCGGATAGTGCGGCCCGGAGGCCGGCGGCGCGTCCTCGTAGAAGAGCGGCTGCCCCTCGGGTCTGTGGGCGCCTGATCCAGACGCGGGAGTGCTCGTCACGTCCTGGCACCCGGCCGTCTCGGCGTTCGCTCCGATCGTGGCAAGGTCAATGTCATCGAAGCGTTCCTGTTCGCGCTGTTGGTTGAGCAGCGGGTAGGCCCCGAGGCCGATGATGATCAGGCCGACCACGGCGCACGCGGTGATGATGGCGTAGGTCCGCCGCTTCTCCGCACGTTGCTGATCGCGTCGCATCTGCTCGACGACGGCGCGACGTTCTTTGTCCTTGCTCGACTTGGCCACGTGTCAGGTCACTCCTGGGTCGGATGGTCGGGGGAAGTCTACGGACTCGGCGCAGAGAACCGGAGCACCACGTCGGGGCCCGCCTCCGCTACCGGCGCTTGTGCGACCCTCCAGCCCATCGCGAACGCCACCGCAGTGACTCGCGCCTCGTCTGCTCCGAGCGCGCGCTGGGCAGGAGGGCTCGCAGAGCCGGTCAGGAGCACGTCGACACGTGCGGCGCCGCCTTCGGCCACCCGCACCCCGGCATCGGGACAGCAGCCACGCAGCGCGGCGACCATCTCCTCGGACGAGGCGGCCGCCCCGAAGCCGCGCTGGGCCAGGGGGTCCTGGTGCAGGGCCTGGAGCACGGCCTCACGAGTGCCGTAGCCGAACATGTCCTGCCCCTCGTCACGGATCAGCGCGCTGGCCCCTGACCCGTGGACGCCGGGTGCGGTGACGAGATGGCCGAGCCCACGAACCACGGCGGCCGGCGTGCCGTCGAGCTTTCCCTTCGCCAGGTCGGCTGCGCCGGCTATCTCGTCGGCGACCGCTGGTGCAGTCACCTCCAGCAGGTTGCCGTAGCCGTCGGGCATTCCGACGTAGTCGTGCAGGACCTCGATGCCAGCGGCGCCGATCGCGATGTCGACCTGGCCGTTGCGCCAGGCCCGGCCGAGGGTGTCGGTCACCACCACCGCGACATTAGGCCCGCCGTTCGCGCCGACCCGCTCACGCAGTGCCCTCGCCGAGCTGTCCGGGTTCAGCGGCAGCAGCACGATGGTGCCGGGGTCGGTGTTCGAGGCGTCGATGCCAGCGGCGGCCAGCACGAGGCCGTGGTGGGTCCGGACGATGGAGGTCCCTGCCCGCCTGGCGACGACACGGTCCGTCTCCCCGGCCACCGCCGGACCCCTCTCCCCGGCCACCACGCGGCCCTCGGCCTTGCTGACTACCTTGCTCGTGACGACGAGGATGTCTCCGTCCGCGATTTCCAGGGCGCGGCTGAGCAGGGCGCCAAGGTCGGCTCCCGCGGCGACCTCCCCGATGCCGGTCAGCGGCAGACAGCGAAACCCCCCGCCAGCGGAACGGCTCATGACTGCGATCCCGCGAGCGCGAGGGAGTAGGCCTCACGCGCCATCTCCACCGTTGCGGTGGTGTCAGTCATCATCAAGGGCACTGCGCGACAGATAATCCCGGCCGCTTCCACCCGCTCCACCTCCGCAGCGTCCGCGGTGTCCATCAGCCACCCGTCCAGAACCCCTCCTTCGCCCCGCGCGCCGTAGTGCTCTGCGACGGCAGCAGCGTTGGTCTCCACCCCGATGGCGGTGAGCAGCTGCGCGGCCATCCCCCGGACGTGCCTGCCGCCGACGATCGGGGAGAGACCGATCACGGGAGCCGGTGTGTTTCGCACCGCGTCCGCGACGCGGGGCACACCGAGGATGGTGCCGATCGAGACGACCGGGTTCGAAGGGGGGATCAGCACCAAGTCGGCGCCGGTGATCGCCTCGACGACGTCCGGCCCGGGCAGGGCCTGGTCGATCCCGACCGGCACGACGGCACGTGCTGGCACCTCCGCGCGCAGTCGGATCCAGTACTCCTGGAAGTGGATCGCGCGTTGACCCGACGGCTGCTGGGGGTCGTCGACGACGATGTGGGTCTCCACCCGGTCCTCTGTCATCGGCAGGAGGGTGACGCCCGGTTGCCACCTTTCACACAAGGCCGCGGTCACCGCGGACAGCCGGTAGCCGGCGTCGAGCATCTGGGTGCGGACCAGGTGCGTGGCCAGGTCCCGGTCACCGAGCCCGAACCAGGTCGGCTCGACGCCGTACGCCGCCAGCTCCTCCCCGGCGTGCCAGGTCTCCTGGGTGCGCCCCCAGCCGCGCTCGTCGTCGATGCCACCGCCCAGGGTGTACATCACGGTGTCCAGATCGGGACACACCTTGAGGCCGTGCAGCCAGAGATCGTCTGCGGTGTTGGCGATGACGGTGACCTCGGTCGCGGCGCCGGTGGTCGCGACCAGACGAAGCAGGCCCTGGAGAAAGCGCGCGCCGCCGACACCGCCCGAAAGAACCGTGACCCTGGTGGGGGAGAAGCTCACTGCAGACATGTCCGGCTCTCTCACCGCGAGACCCGACTGAGTCGGCTCCGCGGCGTGTTGGGGACCTATATCAGATCCGGGCTTGACTTTCGGGCTACGACAGACGTGTAATTCCAACAGTGTTATTCATTTCCGTCACATTCCGGACTCGTCGGCGCTAGCGTCTGGAAGCCAGCTCCATCAAATGGGGGCCCGCAAGGGTCTCACGGGTCGAAAGGGCGAAAGCCGTGCGAGAACTCTACGTGCTCGACGGAGAAGCCGAGGCACTTGGTTGGCAGGAGCGCGCATTGTGCGCGCAGACCGATCCCGAGGCGTTCTTTCCGGAGAAGGGTGGCTCCACCAGAGAAGCCAAACGAGTCTGCCTGACATGCGACGTGCGGGGAGAGTGCCTTGAGTACGCTCTCATGCACGACGAGAGGTTCGGCATCTGGGGTGGCCTGTCAGAGCGAGAACGTCGCAAGCTGAAGAAACGCGCCGTCTGAGGCGGAGATTCCCTTGCTGGGCCGGACGCGGTGACGTGCAGTGCCCTTCTCCTTCCGGGCACTCACTTGGTTCCAGCCCAACCGCACCATGTCTGGCGCCCTCGCGGTGCCGTTGGACTGGACTGGACTGGACTGGACTGGACTGGACTGGACACCGGTGGGGTCAGCCCGCCTCGTAGCCGGGGTCGATCTCCTCGGGTGGGCGTCCGAGCAGCTCTGAAACCTGTTCCACGAGCACCGTCAACACCATCGCCGTCAGCTCCGACCGGCTTTCACAGCGCAGCTCGATGGGCTTTCGGAAGAGCACCAACCTGGTCGGCGTACCTCCGGAGCCGCGGACCAGGGAGGAAAGCGGCACTGTCGAGGCTTCCCATTCGTCGGGGACGAGGGGGGCCTCCTCGACGGCGAACTCGATGAGGCCGAGCTCGCCGTGCCACCTCTCCTCGAGCCGGTGCACCACGCCCAGCACCGTAGCGTCGAAGTCCCGCCGGGCACTGCGGATCGGCTGCGCTGCCGGTGAGCTGGGGCCAGGGAGAACGCCCGGGCCGCGCATGCCGCGGCCTCGCCGGTCGCGGGTCTTTCTGGATCGCTGAGCCGCCGGCTCCTCCGTGGGCGTCACAGCCGCGAGCCTAGTCGTTGGCTGGGCTGCGAAGAGGTACCGTCTGCGAGGTGAGCCCTGCCCGACGCTGTTCGCGCACCGCGTGCGTGCGCTCGGCGGTGGCGACCCTGACCTATGTGTACTCCGACCAGACGGCCGTCCTCGGACCCCTGGCGACGTTTGCAGAGCCGCATGCCTACGACCTCTGCGAGGCACACAGCGAGCGGCTCAGCGTGCCCCGCGGGTGGGAGGTTCTGCGGCTGGCGCCTGAGCCCGACGCGCTCGGCCCGACCAGTGATGACCTGCTGGCCCTGGCTGACGCCGTCCGCGAGGCGGCGCGACCGGCCCTGGCCACGGAGGCCGGCCGCGAGGTAGCTCGTCGTGGCCACCTCCGCGCGCTGCCCAGTCTCGACAGCTGAGGCCGGACTCTGAGCCGAGGCCGGGCCGGTAGGGTTCGAGCATGTCCGCGACCCGCGAGCCCCCGAACCCGAAGGCACTTCCCGACATCTTCAAGGCCTATGACGTGCGTGGTCTGGTCCCCGAGCAGCTCGACGCCGATCTGGCCAGATCCGTTGGCGTCGCATTCGTTCGTGTCACCGGCTCCGCAGGCGGCTCCGTGGTCGTGGGCCACGACATGCGTCCCTCGTCCCCTGGCCTGGCCCAGGCGTTCGCCGAGGGCGCGGCGAGCACCGGCGCCGACGTCGTCATGATCGGCCTGGCTTCGACCGACCAGCTTTACTTCGCGTCCGGGAGTCTTGGCCTCCCCGGTGCCATGTTCACCGCGAGTCACAACCCTGCGCAGTACAACGGCATCAAGCTGTGCCGTGCCCGGGCAGTGCCGGTGGGGATGGACACCGGTCTGTCCGAGATCCGCGACCTGGTCGCCTCGGGTGAGGTCGTGGCGAGTCGGCCGGCAGGTGAGCGATCCGGTGAGATCACCGCGGTCGACGTGCTCTCCGACTACGCCGACCACCTGCTCTCGCTCGTCCCCGTGGAAGGTCGACGCCTCAAGGTTGTGGTCGACGCCGGGAACGGGATGGCCGGGCACACGGCTCCTGCGGTGCTCGGCATGGTCGATGTCGAAGTGGTCCCGATGTACTTCGAGCTCGACGGTACCTTTCCCAACCATGAGGCGAACCCCATCGACGCCGCGAACATGCGGGACCTCCAGGACCGGGTGCGTGAAGTCCAGGCGGACCTCGGACTCGCCTTCGACGGTGACGCAGACCGTTGCTTCCTCGTCGACGAACGCGGCGAGATCGTCAATCCCTCGGTGCTCACCGCGCTCATCGCCACCCGGGAGCTGGAGAAGGAGCCGGGCGCGACCGTCATCCACAATCTGATCACCTCACGAGCGGTGCCCGAGCTCGTCAGCGAGCTCGGCGGAGTGCCGGTCCGGACTCGGGTAGGACACTCGTTCATCAAGGCAACGATGGCCGAGACGGATGCAATCTTCGGGGGGGAGCACTCCGGGCACTTCTACTTCCGTGACTTCTGGCGCGCCGACTCCGGGATGCTCGCTGCCCTGCACGCCCTCGCCGCGCTCGCCAGCACTGATCAGACGATGTCCTCGCTGCTTGCGGTGTACTCCCGCTACGTCAGCTCGGGTGAGATCAACTCTGAGGTCGGTGACCAGGATGCAGCGCTGCGCGAGGTGGAGAGGCAGTACGTCGAAGAAGCGGGTGTGAGCATCGACCATCTCGACGGGCTCACCGTCACCCACGACGAGTGGTGGTTCAACGTGCGCGCATCCAACACCGAGCCGCTGCTCCGGCTGAACGTCGAGGGCGCGGACGAAGCCCGTATGGTCCACGTGCGCGACGACGTGCTCGCCACGATCAGCGCCCAATAGTGACCCAGTAAGCGACCCAGTAGTGAACCCAGCGATGAGCCAGTGATGAACCCAGCGATGAGGAATTTGGGCATGAACCTTGACCCCGCCCTGCTTGAGATCATTGTGTGTCCCGCCTGCCACGGCTCTCTGGCCGTTGACGAGGGCGCGCAGGAACTGGTCTGCACCTCCTGCGGGTTTGCTTACCCGGTCCGCGACGATATCCCGGTGTTGCTCGTCGACGAGGCTCGCAAGCCCAAAGACGGCTGATGGACAGGGTCTTCGACGACTCACGTCTCGACAACCCTGAGGCGCTGGCCGATGCCGACGAAACGCTCCGGTCGCTGGCCGCGGCCGGCGCACGGGTGCGCCGCGAGATCGGTCTCGCAGCGGAGGCGATCGACCAGGCAGTGTCGGCAGTCGCGGCTGACATCCGGCCCCGCGCCGTCGTTGCGGCCGGTCCTGACTCCCGGCTCCTCCGCGCCGTACTCGAGCCCTGGTGCCCGGTGCCGTTCGTGGCCTGGCCCGGCCCGAGCCTGCCGGGATGGGCGGGCTCGCTCGACCTGGTGATCGTGCTCGCACCCTTCGGCGGTGACTCCGGCACCGCATCGGCTGTCGCCGAGGCGGTGCGGCGGGGGTGTCAGCTGGTGGTGGCCTGTCCGCCGCGCTCCGTCGTGGCCGAGCACGCGACCGGAAGGTACGCCACGGTTCTTCCTGCCTCCTCGGGTGACCAGCTCGCCACCGCAGTGGTCGTGCTTGCCTTCCTCGACCGGCTTGACCTTGGCCCCCATACCGACGCGGAGGGAGTGGCAACCGCTCTCGACGACGTGGCCGTCTCGTGTTCGCCCTTCAAGGACCTCTCGGTCAACCCCGCGAAGCTGCTGGCGATCGGCCTCGGTGACTCGCTGCCGTTGGTGTGGGGCGGATCGGTGCTGGCGGCGCGCGCCGCCCGCCGCGTTGCCGAGTCGCTGCGACGATCGAGCGGCCGCGCCGCGCTCGCGGCGGACGCCGAGGACCTGCTGCCGGTGATCGCGGCCGCTCAGACCAGCGACGTTTTCGCCGACCCCTTCGTCGAGCCGGACATCGAGCCGCCATCGGCAAGGCCGGCCCTGGTGATCCTGGACGATGGGTCGGTCGATGCTTCCGTGCGCGAGCAGCGCGGTCTCCTCACGCATGCCGCGCAGCAGCGAGGCGTGCGCGTGGAGATCGTGACCAGTGACGCCGGCAACGAGGTTGCGCGTTACGCGTCGCTGCTGGCGACCGGCACCTACACCGCGACGTATCTCGGCGTGGGCCTTGGCCATGTCGCGCGCTAGGGTCGTAACCGGCCAGCTCGTGGTCCGGCGGGCGCGGCAGGCACTCGCGAGCACAGGAGAACCATCCAGATGGCAGCCGACGGCGGCACCAAAGCGGTAGTCGCGGCGCTGCTCGCGAACTCCGGCATCGCGATCCTCAAGTTCTTGGCGTTCCTGCTCACCCGATCCTCTTCGATGCTCGCCGAGTCGATCCACTCGGTCGCCGATGCCGGCAACCAGGGTCTGCTGCTGCTCGGAGGTCGGAAGGCCAAGCAGGACGCCACCCCGGAGCATCCGTTCGGATTCGGCCGCGAGCGCTACATCTATGCGTTCATCGTGGCGATCGTGCTCTTCTCGGTCGGTGGGCTGTTTGCGTTGTACGAGGCCTACCACAAGTTCCACGAGATCCAGGCCGGGGAGCCGAACGAGCTGTTAGAGAGCCAATGGTGGTGGGTGCCGCTGGTGGTGCTTCTGGGTGCCATCGTGTTGGAGGGCTTCTCGTTCCGCACCGCGATCGAGGAGTCGAACAAGGTTCGTGGCAACGCGTCGTGGGTCGCATTCGTCCGCCGAGCCAAGTCACCTGAGCTACCGGTCATCCTGCTCGAGGATGCCGCCGCCATGCTAGGTCTGGTTTTCGCGTTGATCGGCATCGGACTCAGCCTGATCACGGAGAACGCCTATTGGGATGTCGTCGGCACGGCGGCGATCGGCCTGCTGCTGGTCAGTGTGGCGATTGTGCTCGCGGTGGAGACCAAGAGCTTGCTGCTCGGGGAGTCCGCCACCCCCGAATCGCAGACGAGGATCCGCGCCGCCCTGGAGTACACCCCCGGGATCGAACGCGTCATCCACATGAAGACGCTCCATCTCGGCCCCGAGGAGCTGTTGGTCGCGGTGAAGGCGGGCGTCGCCGGGGAAGCCACAGCCAGGCAGGTGGCCGACGTGATTGACGCGGCCGAGAGAGCGATCCGCGAGGCGGAGCCGGTCGCCCAGGTGATCTACATCGAGCCGGACATCTATCGCGCCGGCCACCTCCCCGACCCCGGGCCGGGTCACTGATCGGGGTCCCCTGGTTCCGCTGGTCCCTGGGTACCCGAGACACAGGAGTCCGGCCGGTACTCTGGACACGTTGACCCCGAGTTTGAGGATGTTCATGGATTTCAAGGTTGCAGATGTGTCGTTGGCCGACTTCGGTCGGACTGAGATCGGGTTGGCCGAGCATGAGATGCCCGGCCTGATGGCGATGCGAGAGCGGTACGGCGAGGCCAAGCCGTTGGCTGGTGCGCGGGTGGCGGGTTCGCTGCACATGACGGTTCAGACCGCTGTCCTGATCGAGACGTTGGTGGCGCTCGGTGCGGAGGTGCGTTGGGCTTCGTGCAACATCTTCTCCACCCAGGACCACGCAGCGGCTGCGGCGGTGGTCGGCCCGACCGGCTCGGTAGATGCTCCTGCTGGTGTTCCGGTATTCGCCTGGAAGGGCGAGACGTTGGCGGAGTACTGGTGGTGCACCCAGCAGATCCTGGCCTGGCCTGACGGGCCCGATGATGAGAAGCGCAGTGCGAACATGATCCTCGACGACGGTGGGGACGCCACGATGTTGGTTCACATGGGTGTCGAGGCGGAGAAGACGGGCACCGTCGCCTCGCCGGACTCGACCGAGAACGCCGAGCTGCGGGTGATCCTGGGGGTGCTGGCCGACTCGCTCGCTCAGGGCACCAGCCGCTGGACGGCGGTTGCCAACGAGATCGTGGGTGTGACCGAGGAGACCACGACCGGCGTGCACCGGCTGTATGAGATGTTGCGGGAGGGCTCTCTGCTGTTTCCCGCTGTCAACGTCAACGACTCGGTGACCAAGTCCAAGTTCGACAACAGGTACGGCTGCCGGCACTCGCTTATCGATGGCATCAACCGCGCTACCGACGTACTGATCGGCGGCAAGGTCGCGGTGGTGTGCGGGTACGGCGACGTGGGCAAGGGTTGTGCGGAGGCACTGCGTGGTCAAGGTGCCCGGGTGATCGTGACCGAGATCGACCCGATCTGTGCCCTCCAGGCCGCGATGGACGGCTACCAGGTCTCCACCCTGGAGGAGGTTCTGGCTGTTGCCGACATCATCATCACCGCGACCGGGAACAAGGACGTGGTGACGGTCGATCAGATGAGCCGGATGAAGCACCAGGTGATCGTCGGCAACATCGGTCACTTCGACAACGAGATCGACATGGCCGGGCTGGAGAGGTTCCCGGGTGTGGTCCGAAAGAACGTCAAGCCTCAGGTTGACGTGTTCACGTTCCCTCCCGAGAACGGAACCGCGGGAAAGTCCGTGATCATCTTGTCCGAGGGCCGGTTGATGAACCTGGGCAACGCCACCGGGCACCCGTCCTTCGTGATGTCGAACTCCTTCACCAACCAGGTGCTGGCCCAGATCGAGCTGTTCACCAAGACCGACCAGTACCCAGTAGGGGTCTACACGCTGCCCAAGCACCTCGACGAGGAGGTCGCCCGGCTGCACCTGAAGGCGCTCGGCGTGTCCTTGACCGAGCTCACCGACGACCAGGCCGGCTACCTCGGCATCTCCACTGGAGGCCCCTACAAGTCCGACCAGTACCGCTACTAGACGGCTGGTCGGCGGACAAGGGAGGGAGAGGCGTTGGCGGGTCCGGAGAACGGCCGCGGCAAGGTGCTCGTCGTAGACGACGACGCGGCGCTCGCGGAGATGCTGGCGATCGTCTTGCGCAACGAGGGGTTCGACTCGAGGATCTGCCCCACCGGCGACCATGCCATGCGTGACTTTCGGGACTACCGGCCCGACCTCGTTCTGCTCGACCTGATGCTGCCCGGCAAGGACGGCATCGACGTCTGCAAGGAGATCAGGGCCGAGTCCGGCGTACCCATCGTCATGCTCACGGCCAAGAACGACACCATCGACATCGTCGTGGGGCTCGAGTCGGGCGCCGACGACTACGTCGTTAAACCCTTCAAGCCCAAAGAGCTGATCGCCCGCATCCGCGCTCGGGTCCGTCGCTTCGACGAGCCTGGCCCGGAGTCGCTGACCATCGGCGACCTCGCGATCGACGTCGCGGGGCACACCGTCATCCGCGACGGTGCGCAGATCTCGCTCACGCCGCTCGAGTTCGACCTGCTGGTTTGCCTGGCCAGAAAACCGTGGCAGGTCTTCACTCGCGAGGTGCTGCTGGAACAGGTGTGGGGATACCGGCACGCCGCCGACACGCGGCTGGTCAACGTGCACGTTCAACGACTGCGGTCCAAGGTCGAGCACGACCCCGAGAACCCCGAGATCGTTCTCACCGTGCGCGGCGTCGGGTACAAAGCCGGCACGACGTAGGCCAGGAACCAGCCGTGAGTTCCATGACCAGAGCAGGACTCAGGAGTGGAGGCCCGCTCCGACGGGCTGCCACCAGCTGGCGTCGTTCGATCCAGGCGCGCGTGGTGATCAGCACGTTGGCGCTCTCCGCGCTGGTGGTCATCCTGGTCGGCTGGGTTCTGCTGCGTCAGATCACAGACGGCCTGGTCGACAGCAAGACCGACGCGGCGATCGGCGAGGCGACGCGGGGCACGATAGAGGCGCAGGAGCGGCTGTCCGCGGCCAGTGGGACCGACTTCGACTCGGCGGCGCAGTTGGCCCAGCTCGCGACCACGATCGTGTCCCGCGGGGACGTGCAGGGCTTCGACGTCGTCCTGACCGGCCCGCTTGCGGGCACCAGTGAAGGGCTCGCCGCGGGAAGTGGCACTCGCAAGTCGCCGGGGGTGGAGACCACCAGCGTTCCCGACCGCCTCCGCTCCGCGGTCGAGGTGAGGACCGGCACGGCGTGGACCTACACCCTGATCCACTACGAGGATGACACCGGCAAGGTCTCCGTCCCCGGGATCGTCGCCGGTTCGCGCCTCACCCTCCCGTCGGACGGTGGCACGTACACGCTCTACTACCTGTTTCCGATGAGCGACCAGGAGCAGACACTGTCGCTTGTTCGTCGGGCACTGCTTACGGGCGGGACCTTGCTGCTCGTCCTGGTCGGTGGTCTGACCTGGCTGGTTACCAGGCAGGTAGTGACCCCCGTGCGGTTGGCCCGGCGAGTGGCCGAGCGGTTGGCCTCCGGTCGGCTGGAGGAGCGGATGCATGTGCGCGGCGACGACGACATCGCCCGGTTGGGTACGTCGTTCAACCAGATGGCCTCGAGCCTGCAGAAACAGATCCGCCAGCTGGAGGAGCTGTCCCGGGTGCAGAGACGCTTCGTGTCCGACGTCTCCCACGAATTGCGCACACCACTGACCACGGTGCGGATGGCTGGCGACGTACTGCACGATGCGCGGGACCGCTTCGACCCGGCGACGGCGCGGTCGGCGGAGCTGTTGCAGAAAGAGCTCGACCGCTTCGAGCTCCTGCTCACCGACCTGCTCGAGATCAGCCGCTTCGACGCCGGCGCTGCCGTGCTCGACCTCGAGGACGTGAACCTGGTCGATGTCGCGCATCGCGTCGCCGAGTCGACCTACGCTCTGGCGATTCGCCACCACACCCGGGTGGTGGTGCGTTCGCCGCAGCAACCATGTGTCGCCGAGGTCGACGTGCGGCGGGTCGAGCGGGTGGTGCGCAACCTGGTGGCGAACGCCATCGACCACGCCGACGGCCACGACATCGTGATCTGGCTTGAAGCCGACGATGAGGCAACCGCGCTCGCTGTCCGCGACTACGGAGTCGGCCTGAAACCCGGAGAGGCAGCGATGGTCTTCAACCGGTTCTGGCGGGCCGACCCCGCGCGGGCTCGGACCACGGGGGGAACCGGTCTCGGGCTATCGATCTCGCTGGAGGACGCGCATCTGCATGGCGGATGGCTACAGGCATGGGGGGAGCCCGGTGGTGGCGCCCAGTTCAGGCTGACACTGCCGCGAAGGGCCGGTGACCGGATCACGAAGAGCCCGCTCCCTCTGGTGCCTGCCGACTCCTCCACCAGCGCTGTGGGCGCTGACTATGGCCGGGTCGACGACAGCAAGGCAGGTGCTTCGTGAGCCTCCCCACCGCGGCGACGCGGCGGACCCTGGTGGCGGGCTTGGCCGGGGCACTGGCGCTGATGCTCGCCGGTTGCGTTGCCCTGCCGCAGGGTGGCCCCGTCCAATCGGGCCCCAGGCAGGAACAGGTCGAGCAGATCGGCGCGCCATTCGACTACAGCCCGGACGGTCCACGAGCCGATGCAACGCAGCTGGACGTGGTGGGCGGTTTTCTGCTGGCGATGCAGGCGACTCCACTCAGCACGGCGGTCGCCCGCCAGTTTCTCACCGACGAGGCCAGCACCAGGTGGGTTCCCGAGGGATCGACCGTCGTCTACGGCTCCGAGTCGTTGGAGGGCCAGGGCAAGTCAGTGACGGTGGCCCTGACCGACACCGTGCAGCTCGACGGCCGTGGCGAATGGCTGGGTGACAACACCGGTGGCCGCGGTATCCAACACAGGCTGCGACTGGTCCGGGAGGCGGGTGAGTGGCGGATCACGAACCCGCCCGACGCGCTCGTCCTTCCACGGACGTACTTCGAGACCCGCTTCGAGCAGTATTTCTTGTACTTCTTCGACAAGTCGGGGCAGATCCTGTCCCCCGAGCCGGTCTACCTGCCCCAGGGCGAGCAGTCCTCGACCCTGTTGGTCCGCGGGCTGCTGAAGGGGCCGGCCCAGGATCTGCTCGGCGCGACCCGGACCTTCATCCCGGCCAAGACCGAGCTGGACGACCTGTCGGTCTTGGTCTCCTCGAACGGAACCGCTGAAGTGCCGTTGAGCGACGAAGTGCTCGACCTCGACGACGAGGACCTGGGCAGGGTGCTCGGCCAGCTCGGCTGGACCCTGCGCCAGGTTCCTGGGGTGGAGACGATGCGGATCACCGTGGACGGGTCCCCCCTGGACGTTCCAGGGGAGGGGGTCGACCTAGACGTGCAGGGATGGCCCGAGTTCGACCCGTCCGTGAACTGGGCGTCCGGCGAGCTGTTCGGGATCCGCGACGGACGCCTGGTCACCCTCGCCGGAAACGAGGAGCGACGTGCCGAAGGCCTGTTCGGGACCAAGGACTACGGACTGCGCTCCATTGCTGTTGACCTTCCCGCTGAGCAGGTGGCCGGGGTGAGTGGGGACGGCGACCGGGTGCTGGTTACGCCACGATCCCTTGAGACCGGGCAGGCCCGGGTGTCGAGGGACGCAGACGTGGTCTACTCCGGAGCAGCCGATCTGCTCCAGCCGTCGTGGGACATCTACGGCCAGGTCTGGCTCGTCGACCAGAGGCGCGAGGGCGCCACGTTGGCCGTCGTACGCTCCGGAGTCGCGACCGAGCTCGAAGCCGGAGGCATCACCGGTGAGAGGGTGAACGCATTTCTGATCTCCCGCGACGGCACCCGCCTGGTCGCTGTGATCGCGGGCGAGGGCCGTGACCGGCTTGTGGTCGCTCGTGTCATGCGCCGGGAGGACGGGACCGTTCGTGGCGTGTCACGCGTTACCCTGCTCCCGACCGGGGCGCTGGGCGTGAGCGACATCCGGGACCTGGCCTGGCGCACGCCGGGCAGCGTGGCTCTACTCACCGGCCCGACGCCAGGGCTACCGCAGGTGGTCGTTGCCCTGATCGACGGCTCATCAGCCAGAGGCGACGCTGACGTTGACGCGGAGATCTTCGGGGACGAAGCGGCCCGGATAGTCACCTCGCCCGCCTCCGGAGCACCTGTCTACGTCGGCACCACCGGTCGAGAGCTGTTCGAGCTCACGGCCAGCGGCAGGTGGACGGGAGCGGGCATCGAACCGGGTTTGGGCTCTCCCACGTTCGTCGGCTGACCGCTATCCACAGGTGCACAGCCGGGCCTTGAGCCTGGCTGAGAAACGGGGATCGTGGACGCATGCGCGACGCCTGGTTGGATCTCCTGCTCGGAAGCAGCTGCGGTGTCTGCGGTCTTCCGGGCCGGGTGCTGTGCGAGTTGTGCGCGAGCGCCCTGCCCCGCTCAGCAGGGGTGGCGTGGCCGACTCCGTGCCCGCCCGGTCTTGTGCTGCCGGTCGCGGCGGGGGAGTACGACGGTGGGCTGAAGGCACTCGTCAATGCCCACAAGGAACGTCAGCAGTTCTCACTGGTCAGGCCGCTTGGTGCGATGTTGGCCGCTTCGGTCCGCGCGGTGCTTGACCACCACGACACGGGGACGTCGGGGAAGTGCCTCCTGGTGCCTGTCCCCTCGCGTGGTCGAGTGGTTCGCGCCCGTGGGCACGACCCTATGCTGCGGGTGAGCCGTCGCGCGGCCACCCTTCTGCGTCGGTGGGGATATCCAGTCGTGGTGGAACGGCTGCTGCGCAGCGCCGTGGTCGCCCAGGACCAGACCGGGCTGCTCGCCGAAGAGAGGGCGGCAAACCTCGCCGGAAGCTTGTGCTGTGCGCCCGGGCAGGCGGCACGTCGACGAAACCGAACCCCGGACGCCCGAGTCATCGTCACCGATGATGTGCTCACCACGGGTGCGACCGCCAGGGAGGCGCAACGCGCGCTCGAGGACTGCGAGCTGCTCGTGGTGGGTATCGCGGCGATCGCTGCGACCCGTAAGCGGCTCCCGGTGCGTACCGCGAACGATCCGATGGGTTCTCTACCGCTTTTCGTCTCCGACGACTAGCGTCTATGCATGGAGTCCGTCCGGGTTCATGGTTGCGTCGACAGGTTCCCGCTGAGCTGGCAAGCTCCGGCCGTCGATCACGTCCGGCAGGGTCGCTGAGAGCCGTGGCAGCGACTAAACTCACCACACAACCGGGAGGTCGCGCGTGGAAATCGTGGTCAAGGGTCGGCACATCGAGGTCTCGGATCGTTTTCGCAGCCACGCTGAGGAGAAGCTCACCAGGTTGGAGAAGCACGACCAACGCGTGATGCGCGTCGAGGTAGAGATCGACAAAGAGCGCAACCCTCGCCAGCACGACCGTGCCGTCCGCGTCCAGCTGACCGCGTTCTCCAAGGGACCGGTGATCCGCGCCGAGGCCGCCGCCGAGGACAAGATGGCAGCGCTGGACATCGCACTGGACAGGATGGTTTCACAGATGCGCCGCGCTTCGGACCGTCGGCGCGTCCATCACGGCAGACACACCCCGGTCTCGGTGGGGGAAGCCCTCGCGGCCGTGACCTCGGAGTCTGCTGACGGCTCCCAGGCGACGAAGCAAGCGATAGCCACGGAGCGTCAGGTGGGCCCGATCACCGTGGTCGGGGACGGCCCGCTTGTCGTCCGCGAGAAGAGCCACGCCGCTGGGCCGATGACTCTCGACCAGGCGTTGTACGAGATGGAGCTGGTGGGGCACGATTTCTTCCTGTTCGTGGACAAGGAGAGCGAACGGCCCTCTGTCGTGTACCGCCGCCGGGGGTACGACTACGGCGTCATCTCCCTCGAGGTGGCCTGATCGGAAGCTTTCGGTTGCGTTGTGTGTGGACGTTCTGATCCGAGGAGTACCTGGCGCATGCCATGATCGGAGCGTGGTAGTAGCTGATCAGAGCCCTGAGGCCGATAACGAACCGATTAGGGTCGCCGTCGTTGACGACCAGGAGCTGTTTCGGCGTGGCCTGACCATGCTCCTCACTGTGGAAGACGACATCGACGTGGTCGGCGAGGCCGGCGATGGCGTGGCCGCCACTGACCTGGCGGCGACGGTGGTTCCGGACGTGATCCTGATGGACGTCCGGATGCCCAAGCGTTCGGGCATCGAGGCATGTCTGACGATCAAGGAGGTGGCCCCGTCAGCGAAGATCATCATGCTGACCGTGAGTGACGAGGAGGCCGACCTCTACGAAGCGGTCAAGAACGGTGCCTCGGGTTACCTGTTGAAGGACTCGTCGATCGACGAGGTGGCCCAGGCGATTCGGGTGGTTGCCGACGGTCAGTCACTGATCAGCCCGTCCATGGCGATCAAGCTGCTCGATGAGTTCAAGCAGATGTCACGCTCCGACCGGCAGCAGGTGCCGAGTCCGAGGTTGACCGACCGGGAGCTCGAGGTGTTGAAGCTCGTCGCTCAGGGACTCAACAACCGTGAGATCGCCAAACGTCTGTTCATCAGTGAGAACACTGTCAAGAACCATGTGCGCAACATCTTGGAGAAGTTGCAGCTGCACTCGCGGATGGAAGCGGTCATGTACGCCGTGCGAGAGAAGCTGCTCGACATTCCGTGACCGTCGCCTCCTCTGGGACCACTCCAGGTGGCCGCCGTACTCGTGAGCGGTTGACCAGCTCGCAGGCCCGTCGGGTCGCGTTGGCGGCTCAGGGGTTTCTCGACTCCCCGCACAAAATCCCCACGATGCGGACCTTGGCGCGCACCCTGGCCCGCACCGGCGTACTCCAGATCGACTCGGTCAACGTCCTCCAGCGAGCTCACTACATGCCGCTGTTCAGCCGGATGGGCCCCTACGACCCGCAGCTGCTGCACCGCGCCGCGGGCAGGGCTCCGCGAAAGTTGGTGGAGTACTGGGCTCACGAAGCGGCGTTCATGCCAGTGGAGCTTTGGCCTTACATGCAGCATCGGATGGCGCGAGCCTGGTCCGACGCCTGGGGCGGACCGCGGCGGATATTCGAGGAGAAGCCGGAGCTGGTCGCGTGGGTGCGTGACGAAGTGCGAGAACGGGGCCCGGTCAGTGCCCGCGGAATCGAAGGGGACCTGCCGAGACGGAAGGAGAACTGGGGATGGAACTGGTCGGAGACCAAGCGGGCGCTCGAGTTCTTGTTCTACGGCGGCGAGGTATCGGTGGCCAGGCGCAACGCCCAGTTCGAGCGGCTCTACGACGTGCCGGAACGGGTGTTGCCTGACAGCGTGCTGGCGACGCCCACGCCATCGGACGCGGAGGCTCACTTGGAGCTGGTACGCCGAGCGGCCAAGTCCCACGGAGTAGCCACCGAACGCGGTCTGCGCGACTACTTCAGGATGCAGGTCGAACCCGCCCGCCACGCGATCGGTTCCTTGGTGGAGCAGGGGGAGCTGCTGCCCATCTCGGTGGATGACTGGCCGACCCCCGCCTTCTTGCATCGTGACGCCCGGCTACCGCGAAAGGTCGATGCGCGTGCGTTGCTCAGCCCGTTCGACCCGCTGGTCTGGGAGCGTGTGCGCGCCGAGCAGCTGTTCGGTTTCCGCTACCGGATCGAGATCTACGTCCCCGAGCACCTGCGTGTGCACGGCTACTACGTGCTCCCGTTCCTCCTGGGTGAGGGCCTGGTGGCCAGGGTCGACCTGAAAGGCGACCGCAAGGCCGGTGTGCTGATGGTCAAGGGCGCGTATGCCGAGCCCGGGGCACCTCCCGAGACCGCGTTCGAGCTGGCCGGGCAGCTCGAGAGCCTGGCAACCTGGCTCGGGATGGATGCGGTGACCGTCGCCCCACGCGGGGACCTCGCGGCTGCACTGCGGACATCGGTGCGGGAGCGAACCGGGGAAGCCTGAGGGCGGAAAGGTCACGGTTGCCTGGCTACTATGGCGGGACACCACCTCGGGCCTGCAAACCGATCACAACCACAGGAGTCAACGCTCGTGCCTGCCATCCTCGACAAGATACTTCGCATCGGCGAAGGCAAGATCCTGCGTCAGCTGGAGTCGATCTCGCGCGCCGTCAATGCCATCGAGGACGACTTCGTCACGATGACCGACGAAGAGCTCCAGGGTCAAACTGAGCTGTTCCGGCAGCGCCTGAACGACGGGGAGTCGCTCGACGACCTCATGCCGGAGGCGTTCGCGACGGTCCGGGAAGCCGCCAAGCGCGTCCTGGGGCAACGTCATTTCGATGTGCAGATCATGGGCGGCGTGGCCATGCACCTGGGCAACATCGCCGAGATGAAGACCGGTGAGGGCAAGACTCTGGTCGCGACCCTGCCGACGTACCTCAACGCGCTCAGCGGCCAGGGGGTGCATGTGGTCACGGTCAACGACTATCTGGCGAAGTACCACGCGGAGTGGATGGGCCGCGTCTACCACTTCCTCGGCCTGACGACCGGGATCATCGTCCCCGAGATGCGTCCGGACGAGCGCCGTGAGAACTACGCCGCGGACCTCACCTACGGCACGAACAACGAGTTCGGCTTCGACTATCTGCGCGACAACATGGCCAGCTCCATTGATGACCTTGTCCAGCGCGGGCACAGCTTCGCGATCGTGGACGAGGTCGACTCCATCCTGATCGACGAGGCGCGGACACCGCTGATCATCTCCGGCCCCACCCAGGAGGAGGTGAAGTGGTACGCCGAGTTCGCCAAGCTGGCGCGGACACTGGTCCTCGACACCGACTACGAGGCCGATGAGAAGAAGCGCACGATCTCGATCCTGGAACCGGGGATCACGAAGGTGGAAGACCACCTCGGCATCGACAACCTCTACGACTCGGTGAACACTCCGCTCATCTCGTTCCTCAACAACTCGATCAAGGCCAAGGAACTGTTCCGCAACGACAAGGAGTACGTCGTGATGGACGGCGAGGTCCTCATCGTCGACGAGCACACCGGCCGGATGCTTGCCGGACGCCGCTACAACGAGGGTCTGCACCAGGCGATCGAGGCCAAGGAGGGCGTGGAGGTGCGCGAGGAGTACCAGACGCTCGCCACGATCACCCTCCAGAACTACTTCCGTCTCTACGACAAGCTAGCGGGGATGACCGGCACGGCGATGACCGAGGCCTCGGAGTTCGACAAGATCTACAAGCTCGGTGTTGTGCCGATCGAGACCAACATGCCGATGACCCGGATGGACCAGGGCGACCTCGTCTATCGCACCGAGGCGGCCAAGTTCAATGCCGTCGTCGATGACATCGTCGACCGCAACCAGAAGGGCCAGCCGATCCTGGTCGGCACCACCTCGGTCGGGAAGTCCGAGCGCCTGTCGGACCTGCTCAAGCGCAAAGGTGTGGCGCACACCGTGCTGAACGCTAAGCAGCACGCTGACGAGGCGAAGATCGTCGCTCAGGCCGGCCACAGAGGCGCGGTCACGGTGGCCACGAACATGGCCGGCCGGGGCACCGACATCATGCTCGGCGGCTCGGTGGAGTTCCTCGCAGACGACGAGCTGCGAAAGCTCGGCCTGGATCCGTCAGAGCGAAGCGAGGAGTACGAAGCAGCCTGGTCGTCCACGGTCGAACAGATCAAGGCTCGGGTTGCCGTGGAGCACGATGAGGTGAAGGACGCCGGCGGTCTCTACGTGGTCGGCACGGAACGTCACGAGTCACGCCGGATCGACAACCAGCTGCGCGGTCGCTCCGGCCGACAAGGAGACCCGGGCGAGTCCCGGTTCTACCTCTCGCTCGAGGACGACCTGATGCGGCTGTTCAAGTCCGATTGGGTGGACTGGGTGCTGACCACTCTCAAAGTCCCAGACGACGTACCCATCGAGAACAAGCGGGTGACCGGCGCGATCGCCTCCGCACAGGGTCAGGTGGAGTCACAGAACTTCGACTCCCGCAAGAACGTGCTGAAGTACGACGACGTGATGAGTCGTCAGCGTGAGGTCATCTACGCCGAACGTCGAGCGGTGCTCGCCGGCGCCGACCTGCACGTGCAGGTCCGCTCGATGATCGACAATGTGGTCGAGGGCTACGTCACCGGAGCCACCGAGGGTTTCCCCGAGGAGTGGGACCTCGAGGCACTGTGGGCGGCGCTCAAGACGCTGTACCCGCTCTCCCTCAAGCTGGCCGATGTCGAGAGCGAGGCCGGCGGACGCGACGGGCTGACCCGTGATCAGCTGGTCGCCGACCTCAAGGCCGACGCGCAGGCGTCCTACGTCGCGCGCGAGGCTGAGTTCGGCGACGAGGTCACACGTGAGCTCGAGCGCCGGGTGCTGCTGTCGGTGCTGGACCGCAAGTGGCGCGAGCATCTCTACGAGATGGACTACCTGCGTGAGGGGATCGGCCTGCGGGCCTACTCACAACGCGACCCGTTGGTGGAGTACCAGCGGGAGGGCTACGACATGTTCGGCGCCATGATGGACGGCATCAAGGAGGAGTCGGTCGGCTACCTGTTCAACCTCGAGGTCCAGGTAGACGCGGAGCCGGAACCAGGGGAGGGCGAGATCGATGCGTCCGCGACCCCGGAGTTCGGGTCGGCGGTCGCGCAGGCGGCTGCCGCGTCCGGGTCCGCTGCTCCACACATCTCCGCGTCCGGGCTCGAGCGACCAAAGTCTCCTCAGAACCTTTCCTACTCGGCGCCCGACGAGGTCGGCGACGCGGAGGTCACCGGTGCGGCCTCTCACGACCGCGCCGGGCAGGACGAGTTCGCGGGCGTCGGCCGGAACGAGGAGTGCCCGTGCGGCTCCGGCAAGAAGTACAAGAAGTGCCACGGGGCGCCCGGTGGGCCGACTGGCCTGACCACGCGGGTCAACGGCTAAGCGTTAGCCCAGCTGCAGGGCGGTGCACTGCCATCGGCCGTCGTCGAGCTCCAAGCGAGCCGCGATCGCGCGAGAGCGGTGGCCGTGCCGGACATGAACGCTCACCTCAGCAGTCTCCGCCGTCGGTTGGAAGACATGGACACTTCGGACCTGTGGGCGAAGCGTGCGCAGCCGCTGCGCGGACGGCGATGTCCGCGTCAGGATGCGCACCCGCCGCCCGAGGTCGCTGTAGACCCGGTCCGTGGTCCAGCGCACGAGCTGTGTCAGTGAACGGTCTCCGCCGACCACCTCGACGACTGCCTGCGCGAAACGTGCCGCCCATATCTGAACGTCGTAGACACCGCCCGCGTCCTCGTCCACGACCCGAAGTTCGGGCGTCTCCGGCATACCTAGGCACCCACGTATGTCGAGCGCGAGTGTGCCTTGCACGGACGCGAGGGGCACCTGTTCCGGTCGCCGGCTCCCCCCGCCGAGTCGGGTGACCGTAGCCGCCGCCTCGGTCGCTGAGGTCGGTGGGCGCCGTAGCACCTTTGCGTGGTCGGACGCGGGTGGGGTCATGACAGGTCCTTTCGTTCATCGTCGAGCGGGGGAACCCGCAACGTGGTGCCGGGGAGAATGAGATCTGGGTCAGGTCCGATCGGGTCGAGATTGGCGTGGTACAGCTCCTGCCACGCCACGGCGATCTCGGCATCGGTGGCGCCTGTGGGCAGGTGGCTTGCGGAGATCGACCACAGCGAGTCACCTCGGGTGACCTTGGCGCGGGCGCTGTGGGTGCTGTGGGCGCTGGGGGCGCCATAGCGGGCGTCGACCGTCCGGTCCGGCACCGCGAGACCACCCATCTCCCCCAGGGAGTCAGCCAGGGAGTCAGCCAGGGAGTCAGCCAGGGAGTCAGCCGGGGAGTCAGCCAGGGAACTGGGCCAGGACCTTGGCCAGGAATTCGCATGGGAATTCGCATGGGAATTCGCATGGGCCGGGGAGCTGACGAGTCCGGTGCCGAGGGCGAGGCCACACCCGGCCAGGATGAGTCGATGTGCGAGCGTTGGGCAGAGCCGAGAGGCCAGCGCATGGGCGGAGCCGAGCGTGTCGCTCAGGTGGGGGTGCGCGCGGCCGTCGGCGGCGTAGACGCGGAGCGCGACCTGGCTGAGCGTCAGAAGGGTCACCACACCCGTCGTGGCGGCCAGCCAGGTGAAGCAGAGCAGCGCGGCGCCCGCGCACAGACCTGCCAGCAGCTGAGGGAAGGAGAGCCCACCGACGCCGCTGGCTCGGTCTGTGACCCAGGCCTGCGCGAGGGCTGTGGCTGGCTCCCGAACGAGGAACCACAGCGCGCGGGAGGCGACCAGCAGCAGTGCCACCAGACACAGCCCGCGCACTGCTGCCTGAACGAGAAACTGTCCCACAGTCGACCTCAGAACTATCCGTTTGCCTTTGTTTGCATGTTGTACGCCTGTTTAGACGTCAGAGTCAAATGTTTGTCCACGGTTGACAGTTCAGATGCATCGGGGCATCGTCCCTGGCATGGCTCCCGGTGAAACCCCTGCTGGCAACTGGGAGAACAGGCTTCGCGACCTCTTCGCAGATCTCGAACAGCAGGCGGAGGGTCTGCACCTCTCCGAGCGCGACGCCGAGGTCAGCGACCGGAGCCGTTCGGAGTACTCCCGGGTCACGATGGCTTCTCGCTTGCACGCCTCCATGCACAGAACGTGCACGATGCGGCTTCTGGGGGCTGGTCGGCTCGAAGGTACGCTCATCCGGATCGGCCTGAACTGGTGCCTGGTACGCGCCGCACCTTCAGGTGTGGAATGGATCATCCGACTGGACGCGATCCTTGATATCGGCGGGCTTTCCGACCGTGCGGTCAGCGAACCGGCTCGTTCGGTGCTCGGGCGGCTGGGGCTGGGATCTGCCCTGCGCGGAGTCGCGGAGTCGGGCGCTGCCGTGGTGTTCGAGCATGTCGACGGGACCCGTCAACGCGGCGTGATCGTCCGGGTGGGCGCAGACTTTGCCGAAGTCCGTGATGCCAGCGCGCTGGGGGGTGGCTACGTGCTGCCCTTTGCCGCAATGGCCGCGGTGCGCAAGGTCTAGTTAGTCGAGCTCGACCGGTCGGTTTGCCCTTGAGTCAACCGGAGACTCGACGAACGGGTGGGCGTCGAGAAACTCCTCGGTGTCGTGGTACGCCCGCTGGATGTAGGCCTCGAGCTCGAGCGCTTCCACTCGCCATTGGCCCCGCCCCCCGATCTTGACAGCCTTCAACTCCTTGCGCCGGATCAGCGCATAGACCTGGGCGCTCGAGGTGTTGAGGATCTCCGAGACGTCGGGCAAGGTCAGGAAGCGTGACGCTTTTCCCGAGTCGGCCATGGCAGCCATTGTGCCACCCGACACGCGCGGTTGCGCACGCTTGCCATCGCTTACCTGTGGACAACCGCGCCCGATAATTGTAAAAGGCAGCAGTATGGGCGGTGTGAGTGCACTCAGCCCCCAGAACCCGTCCGCGGACGCCACCGCGACTCCACCCGCACGTCGGGCAACGCGTTCGACCTGGCGTGACCCGAGGCTGGTGATCGGGATCCTCATCGTCGCGATCTCGGTGCTCGCAGGCACCACGCTCTTCAGCTCCGCGGACGACGTAGTCCCCGTGTGGGCTGCGCGCGAGAACCTCAGCAGTGGCTCGCCGATCAGCACCGACGACCTGGCGCGTCGCGAGATCAAGTTCACCAGCGCCGCCGATGCAGACCGCTACCTGTCGGCCGGCCGACCCCTTCCCGCCGATGCGACACTGCTGCGCGCAGTGGGCACAGGTGAGCTCCTTCCGCGGGCGGCACTCGGAGCCGGTAGCTCCGGGCCGGTCACGGAGGTACCACTCTCGGTCCCCGCCGACGCCGTTCCGCAGAATGTCCAGACCGGATCCGTGGTGGACGTCTGGGTCACCCCCGATGCGGCTGCCGGTGGTCGGCAGAAGTCCGTGCGCATCTTCGAGGATGTCGTGGTGATCGCTGCGCCGACGTCAGGCAGCACGTTCGCACCCAGCGGGACACGTCAGATCATTGTTGGTGTGGACGCGGTGGTCGATGGCGAGCTCGCAGGCTCGCTGGCCACGGCCGCGCGGGGCACCACCGTGGTCACCAAGCGAGGCTGAACGATGTCCATGAACGGTCACATCTCAGTGCTGATGGCTGCCTCAGGGGCCAGCTGGGAGGCGAGCGCCCTGCAACAGCTGGTTGCCGCGACCCCGGGGATCGTGTTGCTCAAGCGATGCGTGGACCTTAACGACCTGCTCGCGACGGCGACGACCGGGCAGGCGCAGGTGGCCGTGGTCGGTCCTGGGCTGCCGGGACTTGATGTCGAGTGCATCGACCGTCTTCGCCGCTTCGGGGTCGGCGTGGTGATGGTGGCCGAGCCTGCCGAGATGCCGGGTGAGCGGGCCGAACGCGTCCACCGACTCGGTGTGGAGCACCTGATCACCACCAGCTCGATCACCTCCCTCAACCAGGCGATCCTTGCGGCCGGCGGGGACACGGCTGCGGTCGAGTCTGGTGCCGGGGACGACCGGCCGAGTCACGATGAGCCGGCCACCCGGCCGGGGCGGCTGACCGCCATCTGGGGACCCACCGGGGCACCAGGCCGGACAACGGTCGCGGTGGGACTCGCTGCGGAGCTCGCGCATCGCGGGCAGGAGACCTTCCTGGTGGATGTCGACGGGTACGGCGGTGCGGTCGCCCAACATCTCGGGGTGCTCGATGAGATGTCGGGGTTGCTGGGGGCCGCACGACTGGCCAACGCCGGCCAGCTCGACCACGCCCGACTGGCCTCACTCGCGAGGCGGATCAACCCCGCGCTCCGAGTCCTGACAGGACTTCCACGAGCCGACCGGTGGACCGAGGTTCGCGACGGCGCCTTCGAGCAGGTCTTGGAGCTGGCTCGGACGATGGGGGCTCACGTCGTGCTCGACACGGGATTCAACCTTGAACAGAGCGTCGACGCACCTTTCGGCGGGGTCGCACCTGCCCGGAACGCGATGACCCTGGCGGCCCTCGACCACGCCGACGAGGTCATCGTCGTGGGATCGGCGGACCCGGTCGGCCTCGCCCGACTTGCGCGGGGGCTCGTCGAGCTCCGCGAGACCTTTCCCGGCCGCACCTTGCGGATCGCCCTGAACCGGGCGCGCCCCTCGCTGGGCTGGGGGGAGCACGAGGTCCGCGCGATGATCGAAGGGTTCCTAACCCCTGCCAGCGTCCACTTCCTGCCCGACGACCGATCCGCGGCCGACCAGGCGATGGTCAGTGGCAAGAGCCTCGTCGAGCTCGGAGACTCGCCATTGCGACGCAGCCTCGCCGATCTCGCCACCGCGGTCATCGGTGACGCGCCGCGGGCACCGCGGCGTGCGCGCCTCAGGCACCGAAGAGCAGATACAAGCCGGTGACCGTGTAGAACACCATCACCAGCAGCAGAGGAAGCTGGCCGGTGAGCTGGTGCTGCTTCGGGAGCAGTTTGATCGCCCGGTCATGTGCCGCGATGACGCCGAGCACATGCCCGGTGACCACGGCGAGCACCTTGGTCACGGCCAGGAAGGTGGGATGGACCGCGAGCCAGTAGCTCACCTCCCAGTTCGCCGTCCCGAGCAGGTTGGCACCGGTTGCCATCGGGTCGCTCAGCTGGACTAGCGTCTGCTGACCGGACTCGACGAAGTAGCTCAGGTAGTGGGCCACCATGTAGCCCGCGATGATCGGAACCACGGAGTGCGCGAACAGGGCGGGTAGGGCGCTGCGTCGAATGTCGTACCCAGGTCCTTCGACGCGCGTAGCCATTGTCGCCGCCGCGAAGCTGCCTGCGACAACACCGCAGAAGGCGAGCAGCATGACCGTGTTCAGCGTCGAGATGTGCAGATCGGTGGACTGTGTGTAACGCAGCCACACGTTCGAGTCCTTGAAACTGTCGAACGCGGTGCTGCCGAACAGCACCGAGACCAGAGCGAGGAGGCCGGGCAGGGGAGGTACGCCGTCGAGGTTGCCGAGGGGGCTGCGGAGGACCAAGGTCCCGTCCTCGCGTCTGCCGAACACGGAGAGATGACCGATCAGCGTGGAGAAAACCTCGAAGGGGTCGGCGCGCTCGAACCACGCGGCACCGAACATCGCGCTACCGACGAGAAGCACCGCTATGTACACCGCGAACCAGAGGCGCACGGGCGACAGGTACGTCGAGTCGGGATAGACCAACTCCAGCCAGACGAAGGCGAACAACCCGACGGCAGCCGGCCAGTAGCCGACCCATCGGGGGAGGTCGAAGATGCCACGGTCGGGGTCTCCGCCGCCGACGAGTCGGGTGAAGATCAGGTTGATCGTGCGAACAGGGCTGACCGCCTTGTAGAACGGCCCGAACAGCAAAGAGGCGGGCACCAGGCCTACCCACAGCAGCACGTAGACGACCCCGAACGTGGGGTTCACCAGCAGGTCGGGCCCGAGTACGGCGGCCCACACGACGTAGCCGAAGAACGCGAGGCCGAGGACCCGCAAGACGACAGGGAGGGGCGAGGTGTCCACCAACCAGACCAGCACCCGGGGGGCCGTGCGGCCCGAGGTCCTCGCGTCGAAGCGTGGGGTGCGCCAGGCAATGGCGAGCACGATGAACGAGACGGCAAGGGCGGCGCTGGCCCCTGCGATCGTGAGCTCCGCCGGGATCGGCAGGTCCTTGGCGCCACCGATCCCGTGTGCGAAGACCACTGTTCAGCTAACCTCGAGCTGAAGCAGAACGGTGCCGGACTCGTGCTCCTCCACGTCTACGATGCCGGGGGTGTCGACCTTCAGCTCGACCATGGAATCGCCCAGCTTGAAGGGGATCTCCTCTTCGGGCGTCGAGTGCACGTGGAGCTGACCGGCGCGGTCGGACTCGATCTCCAGCAGGATCCTCTCGCCCGCCTCGACGCTCACGCGCTTACCGTTGGGCTCGATCCGGTCGCCCTCGATCTCGATCTTCAACGCGTCCTCACCCGACCCGTCGCTCGTCCGATCGGTCGGAGCCTTATCATCATCATCTTCATCTTCCGCCCTGTCCGGGCTCGGTGAGGGCGTCGACGGTGAGGCCGAGGTTTCGTTTGAGGGGGAGGGATTTTCGGTCGCGTCGTCTACTGAACCGCCGCATCCAGCCAAAACGAGGGCGCTGATCGCGACAGCGGACAGTGCCCTGCGCATACGGATTCTCCTTCAGCAGGTGGTCTCCCGGTGTACCTACCCGACAACTCTGTCAGAATCGCATGTCATGGCAAAGTCGGGCACCGGATGGTGCTCGCCCATGAGCGCCGAGTAGTGCCTGGAGCCGAGTATGCCTAGAAAGGGCCAATGAAGAATGGACTGTGATGACTGAGCGGCTTCGTCCGGAGGACCTGGCGTTCCTGAATCACGAGCCGGCGAGCACTCCCAGGCACAACGGCACGCTCGAGGTCTTCGAGCCGGCCCCGGAGGGGTTCGACTACCAGAGGCTGGTTTCGTTGATCGCGGACCGGATCGCGTTCGTGCCGAAGTACCGTCAGCGACTGCGCAACGTTCCCGGTCGGGTGGCGCACCCTGTGTGGGTCGACGACGAGGCCTTCGACCTGACCTACCACGTGCGCCGTTCCGCGCTGCCCCGCCCGGGCTCGATGGCGCAACTGCGCGAGCTTGTCGCCAGGATCATGTCGCGCCGACTGGACCGGAACCGACCGCTGTGGGAGGTCTACCTGGTGGAGGGCCTCGAGGGAGGCCGGTTCGCGGTCCTGTCGAAGTCGCACCAGATCCTCGTCGACGGGGTGTCCACTGTTGACCTCGGCCAGGTGATCCTCGACGTCCATCCCGAGCCACGGGTGACCGGGAAGGACGACTGGCGTCCTGGCCGCGAACCCGCTCCGCACGCGCTCCTCGCAGAAGCGGTGAACGAGTCGCTACGCCATCCCCGGATGGCGGTGACGACCGGGCTCGAGAATGCGGGCAGCATGCTAAGGATCGCGGGAGAAGTCGGCCAGAAGACGGTGTCGGTCGCAGGTGCCCTCACCAACCGACGCTCGGCCCCCGAGTCACCGATCAACGCCGAGCTCTCGGAGCAGCGCCGCTTTGTCACCGTGCGGACCCAGCTCGAGGACTACCGCAAGGTCCGCCGGTTGCACGGCGGCACGGTCAACGACGTCATCCTCGCCACGATCACCGGGGCGCTGCGTGCCTGGCTGATGACTCGAGCTGAGCCGATGACCGAGAGTCGGCCGATCCGGGCGATGGTGCCGATGAGCGTGATCGACAACGATCTCGAGCCGACCTCTCTGGGGAGTGCAGTGACGGGGCACCTGCTCAGCCTCCCCATCGGAGAGGCCAGCCCGGTGGTGCGGTTGCATCAGGTCTCGTATGCCCTCAAGGCGCACAAGGACGCCGGTCGAGCCGTGGCCGCGGACCGACTCACCGATGTCGCGGGTTTCGCCCCGACGACCTTCCACGCGCTCGGTGGACGGGCGGCGGCTGCCCATCCTCGGCGAAGCTTCGACCTGGTGATCACCAATGTCCCCGGACCGCAGTTCCCGTTGTACGCGGCGGGAGCCGAGATGCTGGAGAGCTATCCTGTCCAGCCGTTGCTGCCGGGATCTGCCCTGGCGATCGGTGTCACGTCCTACGACGGTGGTGTCTACTTTGGCATCAACGCCGATTTCGACGCGCTCGCCGACGTCGAGGTGCTCGGCCAGTGCCTGGAGGAGGCGCTGGAGGAACTCGTCGAAAGCGCCAGTGCCAGCCGCCAGCGAGCTCCACGCGGCCGCAAGAAGATCGGCTTGTCTCCTAAGCCGAAGGGAAACGTAACGCCGTGAGCGTCACCCGGGTGTTCGTGCCGAGCACCCTTGCTCGTCTCGCCGCGATCATCGAGTCAGGGGGCATCGGACCGGTGCCGGTGCTGGCCCATGCCGTCACCGACCATCTGCGGCGGTGCCGTCCCGACGGCGACGAGGACGAGTGGGAGTACGCCGCGATGTCGGCCGCTGCGCAGGACTCGGTCGGGCTGCTCACTGGGGACGACCGACCCAGACGTGTCGTTCTCGCGGTGGATGCTTCCTCGGTGCGCCCGTTGGCGCAGGGAGGGGGCACGCTCGTGCAGGTCGACGAGGTGGTCCCAGCGGTCCGGATCGTCGCAGTGCACGTCGACTCCGAGAACGCCGAAGCCGACGTGGTGCAGGCACGTTCGGCCTGGGAGGACGCGGAGCCCCACAGCGAGCCGCAGGCGTCGATGGACCGTTGCCTGGACCACGAGCTGGGTTGGTACGCCGCGTCGGAGATCGGCGACCTGATCGGAGGAGAGGGGTTGGTCTGATGACTTGGGAGTAACCCGTCGCACATGACACGATCAGAGCATGGACGCGATCACCGCCGTGCCGACTCCGGTCAACGAGCCGAACCTGCACTATGCACCCGGCAGCGCCGAGCGGGCAGCCCTTGAGCTGGAGCTCAAGGCCCAGGAGGGCCGTCAGCTTGACCTCACCGCAGCCATCGGCGGTCGGAGGAAGATGGGCGGAGGCGCCGAGATCCCGGTCGTTCAGCCGCACGACCACCAGCACGTCCTCGGTGTTCTGAAGAACTCCACCCAGAGCGACGCGAAAGCAGCGATCTCGGCGGCACAGGACGCGGCTCCACACTGGCGCTCGCTGTCGCTCGACGACCGGGCCGCCGTACTTCTCAAGGCCGCGGACCTGCTCGCCGGGCCGTGGCGGCAGCGGATCAACGCTGCGACCATGCTCGGTCAGTCGAAGACCGCGTGGCAGGCCGAGATCGATGCCGCCTGCGAGCTCATCGACTTCTGGCGGTTCAACGTCCATTTCGCCAAGCAGATCGCTGCAGAGCAACCCATCGCCAACGCCCGTGGGGTGTGGAACCGCGCTGACCACCGTCCGCTGGAGGGGTTCGTCTACGCGGTTACCCCGTTCAACTTCACTGCGATTGCGGGCAACCTGCCCACAGCGCCGGCACTCATGGGCAACACCGTGATCTGGAAGCCGTCGCCGACCCAGCAGCTCGCGGCCGACCTGACGATGCAGGTGCTCGAGGAGGCCGGCATGCCTCCCGGTGTCATCAACATGCTGCCCGGTGACGGCCTCGACGTGTCAGCGGTCGCCTTGAAGAGTCCCGACCTCGCCGGGATCCACTTCACTGGGTCCACCCCCACCTTCCAGCGGTTGTGGTCCTCGGTGGGCGAGAACATCGCGAACTATCGCTCCTACCCGCGCATCGTCGGCGAGACCGGGGGCAAGGACTTCATCGTCGCTCACCAGTCAGCCGACCCCGACGTACTGCGGGTCGCGCTGCTGCGGGGTTCCTTCGAGTTCCAGGGCCAGAAGTGCTCGGCGGCGTCACGGGCCTACGTGTCGCGCTCAGTCTGGAAGAAGATGAGCGACTCCTTCGTCGCCGAGGTCGACGCGATCGCGATGGGCGACGTCACCAACTTCTCGAACTTCATGGGGGCGGTCATCGACGACCGCGCGTTCGCCAAGCACAAGAAAGCGATCGCCCGCGCGAAGCGGTCGAAGAGCCTCGACATTCTCGCCGGCGGCCAGGTCGACGACTCGGAGGGCTACTTCGTCCGGCCGACGGTGATCGAGGGCGGCGATCCCACCGACCAGATGTTCAACACTGAGTACTTCGGCCCGATCCTCGCCGTCCACGTCTTCGACGATGGTGACTTCGATGCCGTGGTCAAGCAGATGGAGTCGTTCGCGCCGTATGCCCTGACCGGCTCGATCATCGCCCAGGACCGACGTGTGGTGGCTGGGGCCAGCGAGACCCTGCGGTTCGCTGCCGGGAACTTCTACGTCAACGACAAGCCGACTGGTGCCGTCGTCGGGCAGCAGCCCTTCGGCGGTGCGCGCGCGTCCGGCACCAACGACAAGGCAGGGGCACCTTCGAACTTGATGCGCTGGGTATCCCCTCGCTCCATCAAGGAGACGTTCGACCCGCCCAAGGACTATCGCTACCCGCACATGGACTGACGCGCGTGCTGGCCCATCTCGGTTCACTGCATCCCTACGAGACGGTGGTGCTCCTGCTCGTCGCGTTCGGACCCTTCCTGGTGCTGGCCGTTGTGGTGGCCGTTCTGCACCGCCGACGCGGTGTCGAGGACGAGCGGGACTAGCGCTGACCCACCAACCAGGCGGCACCCACGCGTTCTTCGGTGTCCATTCCCAGGACGAACAGCTTCCCGATCAGCCCCTCGAGCTTCCCGCCCACCAGCGGGATGCTGATCGTCGCCTCGCCGGCGAACGACTCGACAGTGCTGGAGTCGTCACCAGTCAGCGTGATCGTGCCGCGGATGTGGCCCGGCTTGCCCGGTATCTCGACCTCCAGGTCTGCGCTTTGCGCAGCGACCCACTCCTCGGACTGGATGATCCGGGTCGTGTCCCCGACGACCTTCTTGGCGAAGCCCGGGACACCCTGAGTCCGCTGCACCATGTCGATGCGCACGGACATCCCCTCCTCGCCCCGATCGATCACGACGTCATGGGAGACGGTGTCCATGGCCTCGCAGACCTTTTCGCGAAAGGCCGGGTCGGAAAGCATCTCGTAGACCTCTTCTGGGGAGGCGTCGTAGTTGAGCCGGTGTCGGATCTTCATGGCGCACATCATGACGCACCAGCGGTCCCGGTGGCTACGCTCGCCACTGTGACCTCAGACAACTCGACCCAGTTCGGCGAGCAGGGCGCCCGACTCACCTACGGCAGCTATCTCCAGCTCGAGCAGCTCTTGGACTCTCAACACCTCGAGTCGAGCCCGGCCGCCCACGACGAACTGCTGTTCATCACCATCCATCAGGTCTACGAGCTGTGGTTCAAGCAGCTGCTGCACGAGGCGACCGCTGCGCGCGATGCGATGTTCGCCGGCGTCGGGGACTCCTCGCCGGATGCACATCGGCTGTGGTGGGCGCAGCACCTGTTCCAGCGGATGCATGTGATCGAACGCGTCCTCGTCCAGCAGGTGGACGTTCTGGAGACGATGACCCCACAGGACTTCTTGCAGTTCCGACAGACCCTGGCTCCGGCCAGCGGCTTCCAGTCGGTTCAGTATCGAGAGCTGGAGTTCCTGTCCGGCGCGAAGGACCCCGCCTATGTGGCCCGGTTCAGGGGCCTGACCGAGGTGGAGAGGTCCCGACTCCACCGTCGACTCGAAGAACCGACGCTCTGGGACGCGTTCGTGCATGTGCTTGAGCAGCGCGGGCTCGCGGTCGACAGCGATGCGGCGGTCATGGAGTCGGTGCGACGCACAGCGCACGACCGAGCGGCGTACGCCGACATCTGGGCGCTCGCGGAGGCCTTGTTGCAACACGACGAGCTCGCTGCCGGGTGGCGCGCGCGCCACGTCGTCATGGTCGAACGGATGATCGGGTCGAAGACGGGGACGGGCGGATCGTCCGGCGCGGAGTATCTCCGCACCCGGCTGCCGTTGCAGTACTACCCGATTCTGTGGGAGCTCCGCTCTCAGCTCTGACCAGCGCTCAGGGTTCTCTGCGCTCCCGGCCCGCCGAACCCAATCGCAGCCCGGAGGGTGGCAACGATCGCCAACCTCGGTAGGGTCGCAGTGACGGCACAACGGCGTGCCGCCCGTGGCGCTGAGCGGCCTTCGCGGCTGCCGGTCAGCGCCTCGCGCTGGGAACGAAAAGGTTGGATGCCTTGTGCGTACGACGCTGGATGAGACCAAGGAAGAGCTCATCGCAAAGGCGGCGAGCGTGGCCGCGAGCCGCAAGGGAGCCTCAGGTCCGCCGGGAACCAGCGCAGCCCAGCTGCTGAGTGCCTACTACCGTCATGTGGCGCCCGAGGACATCGTCGAGCGCAGCGAGGTAGATCTCTACGGCGCGGCGATGAGCCACTACAAGCTGGCATTGTCCCGGCCCCAGGGCACCGCCAACATTCGCCTGTTCACGCCGTCGGTGTCCGAGCAGGGCTGGTCCGCAGATGGTCACACCGTGGTCGAGGTTGTCACCGACGACATGCCGTTCCTGGTCGACTCGGTCACGATGATGCTCAACGAGGGCAGCCGCAACGTGCACATGGTCGTGCACCCGCAACTGCTGGTGCGCCGCGACCTGACCGGCAAGCTCCTGGAGATGCACACCGACAGTGACGCGGTCTCCAACAGGGACCTGCCCCACGATGTCTCCCGGGAGTCGTGGATGCACATAGAGGTCGACCGGGAGACAGAGCCGGAGGCTCTCGCGGGTGTCGAGCAGGGGCTGGCCAAGGTGCTCCGCGACGTCCGCGAAGCGGTCGAGGACTGGCCACGGATGCAGGCGCAGGCACGCGAGATGGTCGAGGACCTGGAGCAGAACCCGCCACCACTTCCCAACACCGAGCTCGACGAGGGGAAGTCCTTCTTGGCCTGGCTCGCCGACGACCACTTCACGTTCCTCGGCTATCGGGAATACCGGCTGGAGCAGATCGAGGAGGACGAGGCGCTGCGGGCCGTCCCCGGCACCGGGTTCGGCATCCTGAGGGGCGACCAGGACATGTCCGAGTCTTTTGCCAAGCTGCCGCCGATGGTCAGGGCGAAGGCACGCGAGAAGAAACTCCTCGTGCTGGCCAAGGCGAACTCCAAGGCGACCGTGCACCGCTCGGTCTATCTCGACTACGTCGGCGTGAAGACCTTCGACGAGGCCGGCGATGTCGTGGGCGAGCGCCGGTTCCTCGGGCTTTTCTCCTCGGCCGCCTACACCGAGTCGCTCACCCGCATCCCGGTGATCCGGGACAAGGCGCAGCAGGTCATCGACCGGGCTGGTTTCGAGCCCCTCAGCCACTCAGGCAAGGCGCTGATGGACGTGCTGGAGACCTACCCGCGAGACGACCTGTTCCAGACACCGGTCGAGGAGCTCGTACCGATCGCGGAAGCGGTCCTGCACACCCGTGAGCGCCGCCAGCTGCGCCTTTTCGTCCGCCGCGACACCTATGGGCGCTACCTGTCGTGCCTGGTCTACCTTCCGCGAGATCGGTACACCACTGCGGTGCGGGAACGAGTCGCGGAGATCTTGTCGGCCCAGCTCGGTGGCGAGTCCTTGGAGTACACCGCGCGGGTAGGCGAGTCGATGCTTGCCCGGCTGCACTTCGTCGTACGCCCGAAGAAGGGCGAGGAGATCGGAGACTTCGACCCGGTAGACCTTGAGCGACGGCTCGCAGAGGCTGCCCGCTCCTGGCGCGACGACTTCGCCACCGCGGTGCACGACGAGTACGGGGAGGAGAAGGGCGCCCGGTTGGCGCGAACGTACGCTGCGTCCTTCCCGGAGGCGTACAAGGAGGACTACCCGCCCCGCACCGGCGCTGTGGACCTCGGTCGGCTCGAGGCCATCGAGGGTGACGAGGGGAACGCCCTGTCGCTCTACGAGCCGCTCGAAGCCGAGCCCGGGGAGGCGCGCCTGAAGGTCTTCCGGGTCGGAGCGCCGCTGTCGTTGAGCCACGTCCTACCCGTGCTTTCCACGATGGGCGTCGAGGTGATCGACGAGCGGCCGTACGGACTCGAGGGGCTGCCTCGGCCCTCGCACATCTACGACTTCGGCCTCCGCTACGCCCGGTCCCTGCCCGGGAGCGCCAGGGACCTGTTCCAGGACGCGATCACAGCGGTGTGGGACGGACGCAACGAGAGTGACGGTTTCAACGCGCTCGTGCTCGCCGCCGGACTCACCTGGCGGCAGGCCTCGGTGCTGCGCGCCTATGCCAAGTACATGCGTCAGGGCGGAACCCCGTTCGCCCAGGACTACATCGAGGGAGCCCTGAAGCACAACGTCGACATCGCGCGCGGCCTCGTCGACCTCTTCGAGACGCGCTTCGACCCGGGCAGGAACGGCGACCTCGCCGCCGACAGTGAGTCGCGCGTGGCGAAGGTGGCAGACATCGAGGCGCGTATCGGACAGTCGCTCGACGACGTGGCAAGCCTCGACCAGGACCGGATCCTGCGGTCCTACCTGACCGTGATCAAGGCCACCCTGCGCACCAACTACTTCCAGCCGGACACGAGCGGCCAGCCGAAGGTCTATCTGTCCCTGAAGCTGGAGCCCAGTGCCATCCCGGACCTGCCGGAACCAAGGCCACGCTTCGAGATCTTCGTCTACTCGCCACGGGTCGAGGGCGTCCACCTCCGGTTCGGCGCCGTGGCTCGCGGTGGTCTGCGCTGGTCGGATCGGCGCGACGACTTCCGCACCGAGGTCCTCGGCCTGGTCAAGGCCCAGATGGTCAAGAACACGGTGATCGTCCCGGTCGGCGCCAAAGGTGGGTTCTTCTGCAAGCAGCTACCCGACCCAGGGGACCGGGACGCGTGGATGGCCGAAGGCATCACCTGCTACAAGACCTTCATCTCCGGTCTGCTCGATGTCACCGACAACCTCGTCGACGGTGCGACGGTGCCTCCTGAAGGCGTCGTGCGCCACGACTCCGACGACTCCTATCTCGTCGTCGCGGCGGACAAGGGCACCGCTGCCTTCTCCGACATCGCCAACGAGGTCTCCACGACGTACAGGTTCTGGCTCGGCGACGGCTTCGCTTCCGGCGGCTCGGCCGGTTACGACCACAAGTCCATGGGCATCACCGCACGCGGCGCCTGGGTCTCGGTGCGCCGACACTTCCGTGAGATGGGCGTCGACTGTCAGA
>Ga0209587_1000130_pt1 | contig 35603 bp, 33 predicted proteins | sample NGEPerD_2_FD_184512 | JGI IMG/M metagenome (GOLD analysis project Ga0209587, IMG submission 184512) | Arctic peat soil microbial communities from the Barrow Environmental Observatory site, Barrow, Alaska, USA - NGEE PermafrostL1-D... | ecosystem: Environmental > Terrestrial > Soil > Wetlands >...
CGTTCGAAGCCGACCCTGAGGGTGCAGCTCCGGACGGCGAGTTGCCGCTCGAGGCGGAGTCGTCGGAAGTCGGGGCTCCGGCAGCAGATGTAGACGTGCTTGGGGCGGGCTGGGAGGCTAGTTCCATGAACACTTCGGACACGAAGCACGTGTCCGCGGTGCTCACGACGCCTACACCCACGTACCGGAACCCCGGATCTATGAGATTTGCGTAGTGACCGGGGGAGTTGATGAGCGCTTGCGCGATGGACCCGGTATCGGGGCCCATCCCGACGTTCTCGCCGAGGCGGTGCCAGTTGGCGGAGACGCCGTCGGGGAGATTGGAGTGGAAGATGTCGCCGGCGTTGGCCATGGTCTGGGCCCAGCCGGACGCCTTGTTGGAGAGTCCGCCGTCCGATTCGAGGGCAGGGAGGCCGCGGCCGGCGCGCACGGAGTTTGCGCTGGAGATGAAGCCGCCGGCGCTGCAGTCGACCGCGTGCGCGGCAGTCGGGGCGAGGGCCACGAGGCCGGTCGAGCCGAATGTCAGCAGCAGTGCGAGCGTGAGCTTGCGCATTCGAGCCCCCTTCCTCCCTCGTCGCCCGCGCACGGGCGCTTTCCCTGACCCGATGGGCATCGGCGCACAGCCGGCTGGGCTTGAGAGCGTTCGCCGGGCGCCCCGGGGAGTTGTGCCCCGGTTGTGAGAGCTCTGCCCCGGAGCGCCCACATCCGCTGATTCCCGGTCACCCGCTCCGACCTGACGCCCGCCGAATCCCCCTTCTTGGCCGATTCGGCGGGCGATTAAGCGAAACGTGCCGGTCCTTTCGACGGGCGTCTTGGTCGATTCGGCGGGCGATTCGGCGAATCGTGCCGGTCCTTTCGACGGGCGTCTTGGCCGATTCGGCGGGCGATTCGGCGAAGAGGGGGCAGGCGGGACGTGGTGGTGGCCCGGTCGGGTGGGGTTCGGCTAAGCCGTACTGCGTGAATCTCGCCGCGCTCCTGCTCGCCGCCGCGCCGGAGCGTCCCGACGCTCCGGCCCTGCGATTCGACGACGTGACCGTCAGCCACGGTGACCTGCGAGCGGAATCGGGGCGCCTCGCCGCCGGCCTGGTCGGCGCGGGAGTTCGTCCCGGCGATCGGGTCGTCCTCGCCTACCCCAACTCGGTTGACTTCGTCACCGCGTACATCGGCGTGTTGACGTGCGGAGCGGTGGCGGTGCCGCTGAATCCGACCTCACCCGCTCCCGAGGTGAACGCGCAGCTCGACGAGGTCGACCCGCGGTTCCGCCTCGGCGTTCTCGCGGGCGGGGTCACCGTGGCGGAGACAGCCGCGGCCGAGCCGATGGAGCCGGTCGAACGGGGCGACGACGACCTGGCCGCCCTGTTGTTCACGGCCGGTACGGCCGGCGCGCCCAAGGCGGCGATGCTCACCCATGGGAACCTGGCCGCCAACGTCGAACAGGTCCAACGCCATCCCGGCATGCGCATCCATGCCGATGACGTCGCCCTGGTAGTGCTCCCGTTCTTTCACATCTTCGGGCTCAACGTCGTGCTGGGCACCGCGCTCGCTGCGGGTGCGTGCGTGATGGTCGCGGCCGAGTTCCACGCCGAAGCGACGGCCGCGTTGATCGCGAGCGAACGCATCACCGTGGTGGCCGGGGTCCCGTCCATGTTCGCGGCGTGGGTCGGTCTCCCGCCGGGCCGGGATTCGGACTTCTCCGGGGTTCGCCTCGCCGTGTCCGGCGCGGCCCACCTTCCGATCGCCGTCGCGGGCAGCTTTCGCGAGCGCTACGGCGTGGCTGTGCGCGAGGGCTACGGCCTCACCGAGGCTTCACCCATCGTCACGACGACCGCGGTCGATGCCACACTGCGTCCCGGTTCGATCGGCCCCCCACTCCCCGGTGTCGAGGTGCGCATCGTCGACGAGGACGGCGGTGACGTGTTCGCCGGTGACCCCGGTGAGATCTGGGTGCGAGGCCCGAGCGTCTTTCCCGGGTACTGGGGTAACGCCGAGGCCACGGCGCGCGTCCTGACCCCCGACGGGTGGCTGCGCACGGGCGACATTGCGGTCGCCGATGACGACGGCTATCTCTCGCTCGTCGATCGTGCGAAGGACCTCGTCATCGTGTCCGGCTTCAACGTGTACCCCGCCGAGGTGGAGGCGGTGCTGCGGGCCCACCCCGACGTCGCCGACGTCGCCGTGGCGGGCGTGGCGGACCCCCGCAGCGGTGAGGCGCTGGCCGCGTACATCGTCGCCGCCGGGTCCCGATCCGGACCGAGCGACGCCACGCTGCGGGCCTTCGTTGGCGAGCGGCTCGCTCGCTACAAGGTTCCGACGACCTTCGAGCTGGTGGACGAGCTGCCGCGCAATCGGCTGGGCAAGCTGTTGCGGCGCGAGCTGGGCGCCCGGTCGGATCCGTCGGTCCCGCCGCCGTCCGGATCTTCCGGCTGAGCCCAGCCGGCATCGTCCGCGCGTCGGCGTCCGGGCCCCGACGCGCTCAGCCAGAAGCCCGAGTAGATGACGGTGATGCCCACCGCGAGCGACAGCGTGAATGCCTCGTCGTCACCCGCCAAGCCCTGCACGAGCCCTCCACTCGAGAGTACGAGCGTTCCCGCCGCGATGAGCGCGTTCGCGCCGGCCCGTCGGGCGGCCCCGGGGACCCCGCGCCGCCGGGCGAGCTCGACCGCCGACCAGATCGCGCCGGCGAGGATCACGACCGCGCCGAGACCACTGCCGGCGGCCGCTGCCACCCGCGGGAAGACGCCGAAGACCGTCTTGCCGACCGGGATCGACGTGTCACCGGCGACCGACGCCATCGGTGCCGTGAGCAGTACCCCGGTGGCGAGGCCGCTCGCCAACACCAGGGCCCATTGCGTTCGGCGCCCGACCGCGGACCCGAACAGCAGGTACACGGTGCCCAGCGCGAGCCACGGCACGTTGAGGATGGCCCCGAGCAGGTAGAACACCCGAAACGTCCCGTTGTCCCAGCCGGTGGCCGTCCCGAGGGCCAAGGCGACCGCAGCGAGGGCGAACATGGCCAGCGCCACCGTCCACGCGAGCTCGTGTGGCCGGCGGTCTCGGGTGTAGCGGACCAGCATGGCCTGCGCGAACAGGGTCGCGATCGCCGTTGCTGCGAAGGCCGACGCCGAGACCATGGCTCGTGACGATAGGCCGCCGTCGGCCGCCGCCCCACTTTGTGAGCTTGTGCACAAGCGCGGGTACGATGGCCCATACCTCCCACCCCTGACCGGCCGGGTCGGGAACCTGGTGACGGGGGCGCGGGCCCAGGAGGGGACGGGGTGTCAGACCGACGGATCCCCGAGGCGACGGTCGCCCGGCTGCCCCTGTACCACCGGGCGCTGCTCGAGACGGCGGAGTCGGGCGTCGGCACCGTGTCGTCGCAGGATCTCGCCACGCGGGCCGGGGTCAACGCAGCCAAGGTCCGCAAGGACCTGTCTCACCTGGGGTCCTACGGCACCCGGGGGGTCGGCTACGAGGTCGACCACCTCGTCCACGAGATCTCTCGCGAGCTCGGCCTGACCCAGGACTGGCCGGTCATCATCGTCGGGCTCGGCAACCTCGGCCAGGCCCTGGCCAACTACCGCGGGTTCGATGCTCGCGGCTTTCGCGTCGCCGCGCTCATCGACGCGGACGAGAAAAAACGTGGTCGGCGGGTCGCGGGCACGACCGTCGAGGGACTCGACGCGCTCGAGCGGGTCGTCGCCGAGCGGGAGATTGCGGTGGGTATCATCGCCACCCCGGCGGGTTCGGCCCAAGAGGTCGCCGACCTCCTCGTCGCCGCCGGCGTACGGTCTATTCTCAATTTCGCCCCAACGGTCGTGACCGTGCCCGACGACGTGTCGTTGCGAAAGGTCGACCTCGCGATGGAGCTCCAGATCTTGAGCTTCTACCAATCCCGGCGGGCCGACAGTTCCGACACCGCCGACCGTGACGCGCCGGTCCCCGAGGCCACCGGCGCATGATGCCGAAGTGGCGCGTCCGGTGAGCGCCCCGCGCCCGGCGACGGTCGGGTATCCGGCGAACCTTCTCGTGCGGGGCCGGCGCTGCGTCGTCGTCGGGGCGGGGCGGATCGCGGCGCGCAAGATCGAAGCGCAACTCGCCGCCGAGGCTCGGGTCCACGTGATCGCGCCCGACGTGGGCGCCGAGGTTCGCGCCTGGGCCGCCGCCGGTGAGGTCACCCTCGCCGAGCGGCGTTTCGTCCCGTCCGACCTCGACGACGCCTGGCTGGTCACGACGGCCACCGGACGGGCCGAGGTCGACCGCTCGGTCTTCGAGGCCGGCGAGGCCCGGCGGATCTGGGTGAACTCGGCCGATGACCCCGAGCACTGCTCGTTCACGCTCATGTCAGTCGTCCGGCAGGGCGATCTGGTCGTCGCGATCGGCTCGAACGGGCGCAGTCCTGCCCTGGCGACCTACCTGCGCGACCATGTTCGAGACGAGATGGGACCCGAGTGGGCAGCCCTGCTGGAGCTGCTGTCGGAGGCGAGGGAAGAGATGCGGGCCGGGGGACGTTCGAGCGAGACGGCCGACTGGCGACGGGCCCTGGATTCCGGCATCCTCGACCTGGTCCGCGAGGGTCGCGAGGCCGAGGCCAAGGAGTTGCTGCGATCGTGTCTGTGATCGTCGTCGGCTTGAATCATCGCACCGCGCCCGTCGAGGTGCTGGAACGGGTCACGGTCCCGCCGAGCCAGCTCACCAAGGCGCTCGATGCCCTTGCCGGCAGCGAGCACCTCGCCGAGGCGGTCGTGCTCTCCACGTGCAACCGGATCGAGGTGTATGCACGGGCGACCCGCTTCCATGCCGCGGTGCAAGACATCGTGGAGTTCCTCGCCGATCAGTCGTCGCTCGTGCCCGATGACCTCATCGAGCACCTCTACACGTACCACGACGATGCTGCCATCACGCATCTCTTCGGCGTAGCCGGCGGGGTGGATTCGATGATCGTCGGTGAGGGCGAGATTCTCGGCCAGGTCCGCGAGGCTTGGCTCGTCGCCCAGTCCCACGGTCGGGCGGGCACGCTGTTGCCACGCGTGTTCCGCCACGCGGTCGAGGTCGGGAAACGCTCCCGCACCGAGACCGACATCGGTCGACACGCCGCGTCGGTCGCGTCGGCCGCGGTGGCGCTCGCCGGAAAGACCCTCGGGTCGTTGGAAGGTCGACGGGTGCTCGTGGTGGGCGCAGGGGAGGTCGGCGAAGGCACGGCGGTGGCCCTCGCCGGCGCGGGCGTGTCCGAGGTCGTGGTGGCCAACCGCACCGGCGCGAGGGCGCACGCGTTGGCCCGCCGCGTCGACGGCCGCGCCATCCCCATCGACGACGTCGCCGACGCGCTCGTCGAGACCGACGTACTCCTGTGCACCACCAGCGCGACCGATGTCATCGTCGAACGAGACGACATCGAGCACGTGATGGAACGCCGCGGCGGGCGTGCGCTGCTCATCGTCGACGTTGCCGTCCCGCGCGACGTCGATCCCGGCGTCGGTCAGGTGTTCGGCGTGTCTCTGCTCGACATCGATGATCTCAAGGCGTTCGCCGACGCCTCGCTCGAGCAGCGGCGTCGCGAGGTCGTGAAGGTGCGGACGATCGTCGCCGATGCCCTTGAGCGATTCCAGGTCGATCGTTCCGCCCGCCAGCTCGCGCCGCTCGTGTCGGCGCTGCGCGGCCGGGCCGAGATGTGGCGCACCGGCGAGCTCCACCGGTTCCGGAACCGGCTCGCCGGTCTCGACGCTGATCAGCGGGCGGCGGTGGAGGCCCTCACCGAGGGCATCGTCAACAAGCTGCTGCACGATCCGACCGTCCGACTCAAGGAAGCGGCGGGTACCGGCACGGGAGAGCTGTACGCGGACGCGCTGACGGCGCTGTTCGACCTCCCCGAGCTCCCCGAGCGCTCCGACTCATCCGATCCATGACCGCTGTCCTGCGGGTCGCGACCCGCGGGAGCGCCCTGGCCCGGTCCCAGACTGATCGGGTCATCGCTGCGCTGGGCGTCGATGCCGAGCCGGTCATCGTGCAGACGCGCGGCGACAAGGACCGGACCAGCCCGATCCACGTGATCGCGGGAACGGGCGTGTTCGTCAAGGAAGTGCAAGAAGCCGTCCTCGATCACCGCGCGGATCTCGCCGTGCACTCGGCGAAGGACCTGCCGGCCCGGCCCGTCGACGGACTCGTCATCGGCGCGTTCCCCAAGCGGGGCGACCCGCGCGACGCGCTGGTCGGTTCGACGCTCGCCGGGCTCGGCGCCGGCGCGACCGTCGCCACCGGCTCGGTGCGCCGCCGCGCCCAGCTCGCGAACCTGCGGCCCGACCTGACGTTCGCGGAGCTGCGGGGCAACGTGGCCACCCGAATCGACAAGGCGGCCGAGTTCGCCGCGGTCGTGATCGCATTCGCCGCGCTCGAGCGACTCGACCTGACCGCCCGGGCCGCCGAGGTGTTGGACCCGACCACGATGCTGCCCCAGGTCGGCCAGGGCGCGCTCGCGGTGGAGTGTCGCGCCGACGACGCCGAGGTACGCGATCGGCTCGCGGCGGTCGATGATGCACCGACGCGCGCCGCGGTCGAAGCCGAGCGGGCCTACCTGGCCGAGCTCGGCAGCGGATGTGATCTGCCGATCGGCGCGCTTGCCCACTGGTTCCCGGACGACACCGTCACGTTGCACGCGTTGTTGGCGTCGGTCGACGGTCACATCGTGTTGCGGGCCACGATCACCGATAGCGATCCTGTCGCCGCCGGTCGTGCCGCCGCCGAGCAACTCCTTCATCGCGACGGCGGCGCGAGCCTTCTCGCCGACGCGGGGCTGCGCCGATGACGGTGTTTCTCGTCGGGGCCGGTCCCGGTGACCCCGGTCTGCTCACCGTGCGCGGCGCCGACCTCCTCGCCCAGGCCGATGTCGTGGTCTTCGACCGGCTCGCCGCGCCGAGCCTCGTCGATCTCGCGCCACCGACGGCCGAGCGGATCGATGTGGGCAAGGCGCCCGGGCGGGTTGCGATGGACCAGGACGGCATCAACGCGGTGCTCACCGACCGGGGCCGGCGCGGCCTGAGCGTCGTGCGACTGAAGGGCGGCGATCCGTTCGTCTTCGGACGCGGGGGCGAGGAGGCCGAGGCGCTGGCCACCGCCGGGGTCGCCTTCGAGGTCGTCCCCGGGATCACGAGCTCGATCGCGGCGCCCGCCTACGCCGGGATCCCGGTCACCCACCGGGGAGTCTCGACGCACTTCACCGTCGTGACCGGCCATGAGGATCCGGCCAAGGGTCGCTCCGACGTCGACTGGGAAGCCGTGGCGCGCGTGGGCGGCACGCTCGTGATCCTCATGGGCGCGGGTCACATCGGTCACATCGCCCAGCGGCTGCGCGCCGGGGGGCTCGCGCCGGACACACCCGTCGCGGCCGTGCGGGCGGGCACCCGACCCGACCAACACACCATTCGCACCACCCTCGGCGCCGTGGCCGATGACGCCGCGGGGGTCGGGATCCGTCCCCCCTCGGCCATCGTCGTCGGCGCGGTGGCCGCGCTTGACCTGTCGTGGTTCGAGCGGCGCCCGCTGTTCGGCCGGAGGGTTGTCGTGACCCGAGCCCGAGGCCAGGCCAGCCGGCTGACCGCGCGTCTGGAGGCGCTGGGCGCCGAGGTGGTCGAGCTGCCATCGATCGCGGTGGAGCCGATCGACTTCGACATCCCGAACCTCGAGCGCTACGCATGGATCGTGTTCACGTCGGTGAACGGTGTCGAGCACTTCTTCACCCGGGCGATCGACGGTCGTGGCCTCGACGCGCGGGCGCTCGCGCACCTGCGCATCGCGGCGATCGGACCGGGAACCGCGGGCGCGCTGGCCCGCCGTGGCCTGCGCGTCGACCTGGTGCCCGAGCGATTCGTCGCCGAGTCGCTCCTCGAGTCGTTCCCCGTCCCCGGCGCGCCCGGTGAGCGGGTGCTCCTCGCTCAGGCGGAGATCGCCCGCGAGGTCCTGCCCGAGGGACTGGGTGCCCTCGGCCGCGCCGTGGACGTCCTCGCCGTCTACCGCACCCACACCGCGACACCCGACCCGTCCCGGCTCGAGGTGGTGCGGGGCGGCGCCATCGACGCGGTCACGTTCACGTCGGCATCGACGGTCACCAACTTCTGTGATCTCGTCGGCACCGTCGCCGATCCGCCACCCGCGGTCATCTCGATCGGGCCGATCACGTCGGCCACCGCGTCCGAACGCGGCCTGGCGGTCACCGCCGAGGCCGACCCGCACACGATCGACGGCCTCGTCCAAGCCCTGCTCGCGGTCTTCGATTCCGAGTCGCGCTGGGGATCAATTCGCTAGATCGGTGAGGCTGAGCCTCTGCTGTCCTTCGACACCAAAGAGATTGGCGTTTTCGAACTTCGGCTTCTTGGCTCGGATCTTCTTGAAGGCGTTGAGCAGCTCAGCCGAGCGAACGTAGTAGCGGCCCCGAGTCTCGCCGTGCGATGCAAGGAGACCGCAGCCCACCAATGCACGGAGATCGCGACTGGCGGTGGGTACATCGATGACATCCCCCTCGGACTCTTCGACCGCCACGCGGTACGAGGCATTCCGGATACGCAGGCCTCGGGCGGCATCCGAGAGCGGCCCCACGACGCGCTCGGGGAGTCTTCGGGTCAGTGCGAAGTTCCAGCACACGTCCCACAACTCCTCTGCTTCCTGGACGCGCCAGAGCATTGTTTCTGCGCACTGGTAATGCGCGTTCAGGCAGAAGCGTATCCAAGCCCGCGCATCATGCTCAGGGTGCCATTCACCACGGCCCACCTTCTCCAGAATGTCGTAGTACGGCTGAGTGTTGCGTCCCAGGTATTCCTCGATGGAGGAGAACACGGGGCTCACGATGCGCTCGCGCGCGAGTACAAGCGTTTGCAGGCAACGACCCATCCGCCCATTGCCATCGCTGAAGGGGTGGATCATGACGAGACTGAGGTGCGCCATCGCCGCACGCACAAGGACGGGCCCGTCGTGGGCATGTACGCAGTCGAGCAGTTCCCCCATGAGACCGGGAACCATCTCGGCGGGAGGTCCTTCGTAGACGGTTTCACCGTCGCTCTCACGCTGCACGAAGATCGCGCCCAGGCGATACCTACCGGGTCGCTTCGACAGGTCGTACTTCATCATCATGAAATGGAGTGACCTCACCAGCTGCTCGTTGATGTCGAAGTCGACGTCGTCCGCGAGCTGTAGCACGTAGGTCATCGCGTCCCGGTAGCCCTGGAGCGCGGAGACGGTCTCCGTGGCCGCGTCGAGGGCCTCCTCGTTCTCCACTGCCGCCATCACGTCCTCCAATGACGCGTGGTAGCCCTCGATGGAGTTGGAGCCCTGGACGGCCTTGGCGAACACGAGCCGACGCAGCCCCCCATACCAGCGCCGTGGTTCGGCGACGCGGAATCGGAGGCTCTTGCGGCGCTCCTCGATCTTCGCGATCGCCTCGAGCTCGATCTCTTGGAGGCGGGGCGTCTCGTAGATCATGGGGAGATCATATAATCATTTTGCGTTGTGCACAAGTGATTCTATGATTTGCTCTGATATTTCCTCGAGCGGCCACGTATGACCTTCAGAATAGCGACAGATTGAGCACGGAGAAGCGGTCGCAGGTCGCAAGACTGCTCACTCTCAGCTCGAACTGAGCCACTACCGACCGGCGGCCACCCACCCGAGCACCGGTAGCCTCTGGAACGTGGCCTTCCCCGAACACCGGCCCCGCCGGCTCCGCCGCACGACCGCGTTACGCCGGCTCGTGCGCGAGACGGCCGTGGGGGTCGACGATCTCGTCGCACCGCTGTTCGTGAAAGAAGCCATTGCCCACCCCGAGCCGGTCGTGTCCATGCCGGGTGTCTCCCAGCACACGGTCGAGAGTGTCCGCAGGGAGGTCCGGGTCCTGGCCGATCTCGGTGTGCCCGCGGTGATCCTGTTCGGTGTCCCGCAGGCCAAGGACGCCCGGGGGTCTGGTGCCGATGCCGCCGACGGCATCGTCCAGCAGGCCCTGCGCGCCCTGCGAGACGACGTCGGCGACGAGATCGTCCTCATGGCCGACACCTGCCTGGACGAGTTCACCGACCACGGCCACTGCGGTGTCCTCAGCGCGGACGGCGACGTCGACAACGACGCCACCATCGAGCGGTACGCCGAGATCGCGATCAGCCAGGCCGACGCGGGCGCCGATGTCATTGCCCCGTCGGGGATGATGGACGGCCAGGTCGGCGCCATCCGCGACGCACTCGACAGCTCCGGTCACCAGGCGGTTGCCATCCTCGCCTACTCCACCAAGTACGCGTCCGCGCTGTACGCGCCGTTCCGTGACGCGGCGGAGTGCGCGCCGAGCTTCGGGGACCGGCGCGGCTACCAGATGGACATCGCGAACGCCCGCGAGGCGATCACCGAGACCGCCGCGGACATCGACGAAGGCGCCGACATGGTCATGGTGAAGCCCGCGCTCGCCTACCTCGACGTCATCGCCGAGCTGCGCGACACGTTCAACGTGCCGCTCGCGGCGTATCAGGTGAGCGGCGAGTACGCGATGGTGCGCGCCGCGGCCGATCAGGGTTGGATCGACGGTGACGCCGTCGCGCTCGAGCACCTCGGCGCGATCAAGCGAGCGGGCGCCGATTTCGTGCTGACCTACTTCGCCCGCGAGGTCGCCGAGCGGTTGCAGTGAGCGAGCTGTTCGAGCGGGCCAAGGCCGTCATCCCCGGCGGGGTCAACTCGGCCGTGCGCTCGTTCGGTGCGGTCGGCGGCGATCCGTTCTTCGTGGCCCGAGGCGAGGGTGCCTACCTCGTCGACACCGAAGGCCGTCGCTACATCGACTACGTGCAGTCGTGGGGCGCGAGCATCGTCGGCCACGCCCATCCGAAGATCGTCGAGGCGGTCCAGGCAGCCGCGGCCGACGGCACGTCGTTCGGCGCGCCGACCGAGCGGGAGGTGCTGCTCGCCGAGGCGGTCGCGGCCCGGGTCCCGAGCGTCGAGATGCTCCGTCTCGTGTCCTCGGGGACGGAGGCGGCGATGACCGCGGTCCGTCTGGCGCGGGGCGCGAGCGGGCGCGACAAGATCCTCAAGTTCGCGGGTTGCTACCACGGCCATCTCGACGCGCTCCTCGTGGCCGCGGGCAGCGGCGTGGCCACGCTCGGGTTGCCGGGATCGCTCGGGGTCACCGACGGCGCCATCGCCGATACCCTCGTCGTCGGCTACAACGACATCGACGCGCTCGCCGCGGTGTTCGCCGAGCACGGCGACGCGATCGCGGCCGTGCTCGTGGAGCCCATCGCCGCGAACATGGGCCTGGTTCCTCCCGCGCCCGGGTTCCTGGCCGCGTTGCGCAGCCACTGCGACGCCTCGGGCGCCTACCTCGTGTTCGACGAGGTCATCACCGGTTTTCGCGTCGGTCCGTCGGGGGCGCAGGGGCTGTTCGACATCCGACCGGACCTGTCGATCTTCGGCAAGGTCCTCGGTGGCGGGCTGCCACTCGCAGCCGTCGGGGGCCCGGCCGAGCTGATGGACCAGCTCGCCCCGTTCGGTGGGGTGTACCAGGCCGGGACACTGTCGGGGAACCCGATCGCCACCGCGGCCGGCCTCGCCGCACTCGAGCTCCTCGACGACGACCTCTACGCAACGCTCACCGAGACCGCCACGGCCTTGACCGAAGGACTGCGCGACGCGATCTCCTCGGCGGGGCTGGCGGTGCAGGTGAGCCGGGCCGAGACCCTCGGCGGAATGTTCTTCGCCGACCGGCCGGTCACCGACTACGCCGGCGCCCGAGCCGCCGACCACGAGCGTTTCGGCGAGTTCTTCCGCGCGATGCTCGCCCAGGGGATCTTCCTCGCGCCGAGCGGCTACGAGACGATGTTCCCGAGCCTGGCGCACGGCGCTACCGAGATCGAGCGCACCCTCGAAGCCGCCGCCGCCGCCGCCGCGACGCTCACGTCGGCTCGCTAGTCGCGGTCGCGTTCCCGGCGCTTGCGGACGTGGTCCATGTAGAACAGCGACGCCATGAACAAGACGAGAAACAGGGTCATGAGCACGAACGCGAGGCCCCCGCCACCCCGCTCGCCGCCGGCGTCGACGGGCTGGCCCTCGGAACATCCGGCCGCTGCCACCAGGGCGACGGCGACGAACGCGCTGGGTAACGAGAAGAGACGACGCACCAGATCTCCTAGGCGTTCGCGGGGGTTCGTGCGGGGCTGGTGGATCCGGAGGACGCGTCGTCGGCTTCCTCGGCCGCCTTCGCTGCGGCGAGGTCACGTTCGCGCCAGTGCATGCCGGCGAGGCACAGGCCGAAGAGGATCGCCGAGGCGACGAACACCACCGCGGGCGGCACGCGCAGCGAGCCGAGGTCACGCTCGAAGACGACGTTGATGACCTCGCCATCCGGGTCACACACGGCCTCGGGGGCGGGATCACCGAACGGGACGATCTGTTCGAGGACCGGACAGACGGTGCCCACCGCATAGGTCGGCTTGTGGAAGCTGAAGTGCAGCAACGGCCAATCCCCGCCGGCGCTGAAGTCGAACCGACCGCCGCCACCGAGAACGTAGGCATCGGTCATGAGGTACTCGGTCGAGCTGTCGAACTGTGCGAACTCGTCGGCGCCGGGCTCCAGCACCTCGCCCTCCGCCGCGCTCACGGTGATCACGGTGCCGTCGACCGCCGCCTTGATGTTGCTCGCCGCGGCATCGTCGAGCCGTTCGGTCTCCGCGGTGATCTCGGTCACCTCCGGAACCGACGAGCGGGCAAGGTCGGAGCTGATGACCTCCACGGGTGTCCACTGCGGTACCCGGCCCTTGACCGTGTTGAGCGGCGACGCACTGGTGATCCACAGCACCGAGAGCAACATCATGAAGCCCGACAGCGCGCCGGCGGCGACGAGGAATCCGAGCTTGGCGCCGAGGTCGGTGGCGAGCAGGAGGTACGCCGAGCCGCAGAACAGCACGATGGCCGAGGCCACGACGAGGAATCCGAGCAGCGTGGGATACCACAGGTCGGGGTTCTGGATGCCCTCGGAGGCGAGGAGAGAGAGGCTCACGGTGCTCCTTGGTGCTCCTGGCTACAGGCCGCGTTCGTAGTTCACGATGGCTTGGATCTGCTCCGCGCTCAGCACCGTGCCGAAATGGGGCATCCGGCCGGAGGAGATGCCGCGCACGCCGTAGGGCTGGTTGGCCTCGGCGCCGGTCGTGACCCATTCGATCTGCTGTTCGATGCCGAGCTCGCCCGGGAACTGCTCGAGCGTCGCCCCCGCGCGCAGCGACGGACCGAAGGCACCGCCGCCCGCCGGACCCGGCAACGGGATGCGCGCATCGAGCGGGTCGAAGTAGGACCAGCCCATCGTGTGACAGCGGGCGCAGTTCGCGTCGAACAGCAGCTCGCCCTCGCCGGCCGCGGCGACCGTCGCGGCCCGGGCCCGACTGTTGGTGAGGGCCTGTTCGGCGTTGGCGACGGCCACCTCCGCGTCGCTGACGGCCTGCTCCGCGGCGGCGATGTCCTGTTCCGCGGCGGCGAGGGCGAGCGCTGCGTCCTCGCGTTCGTCGAACGTGGTCACGGCGACGAGCTCGTCCTGCGCGGTGGCGAGGTCTTCCCGCGCGGCTGCGAGGGCCAGCTCCGCGTCGGCGGCGTCACCCGCGGCACTCTTGCCGAGCGCGGCGACGTCGTCGGTGATCTGGCCTCGGGCCCCGTCCCGGTCGAGCTGGATGCTCCCGAGGTAGGCGACGAGGTCACTGACCGCCTGGCTCCCCTTGGGGCCACCGCCGTCGATGCCCCACGCGGCCATCGGCGTGCCCGGCCGGCCGAAGGTGATGATCTGGGTGACCTGTTCCTCGCTGAAGCGGGAGAGCACGGTGTTGAGCGGTGGTGCCGTCCACGAGACGAGAGCCGGGCTCCCCGTGCCGGTCAGCTCGGCCGCGAGCGTGAACGGCGCCGCACCGCCGACCCCCTCGCTGCCGTGACACGTCGCGCACGCGAGCGACCTGGCGGAGTCGTAGTGCTCGGTGTCCGGTGCCGCGAACAGCACCGCGCCGCGTTCCTCGGCTCGGTGCTCGAACCCGCTCTCCTCTTCGCGTTGGCGGGTCGGCTCGCGCAGCCAGTACAGCGGCAGGCCGACCGCCAGGATCCCGGCGCAGATCAGTGACCAGCGCAGGACCCGCTCGAGGCGGGTGGTCTCCAGCGTGTTGTCGTCCGCGAAGGGCGTGAGGTTCTGCGGAGCCTTGTGCTCGGGGTTCCGCCTGACGTTCACCACCCGGAAGGCGATGACGCCCGCGACCACGAGGATCGCGGCGAAGTTCAAGATGACGAGCACGTCGCGCACTGGCATCAGTCAGGCCCCCACACACGGCGGGCCTTCTTGGCCCTGTCCCGTCGTGTCGGTTCCGATCGGTGGGCCGAGGAACACGACCTCGGTGTTGATCTCGATCGAGTTGGCCGAGATCGCCATCGCGAAGCGGTCCATCCCGCGGGGTGCCGGACCACCTTTCTTCTCGCCCACTCGGTTGTACTTCGAGCCGTGACACGGGCATTCGAACCACTGCGAGCTCGGGCACCACGGGACCTTGCAGCCGAGGTGTGGGCACTTCTGGTAGATCGCGGTCAAGCCCTCGTTCATGTTGGCGACGATCGGCGCCTGGTACACGGCCTCGGCGGCTTTGATGTCGCCGGAAGGGTAGGGCTGGATGTAGGCGCGGGCCTCGGGTACGTAGAACGGCTGCTTCTTGGAAGTGATGAAGGTCTCGATGTCGGACCGGGAAGTGCCGACCTTCACCTTGCCGCCGAAGCCGCTGCTCGCGGTGGGCCAGAGGAACGCGATCAACGATGCGCCGAAGGCCGGCACGGCAACGAGACCGAGCACGAGCAGCAGCGCCCGGTTGAAGAACTGGCGCCGAGCGATACCCACGGTCTCCTCGTCGACCTCGACCCGGGTCGCGGGGGCGGTCTCACCACGCGGTGCCGGTGGGGCGCCGCCCGAGCCGAGCGCGGCGCGGGTGTCATCCGCGCGCGCCCGAGCCTCGGTGGACTCGGCTTCGGAGACCGCGCCGGCGTTCGGCGCATCGCCGGGTTGACCGCCCCGATCGCGGCGGCGGGTCTCGCGGCTGAGGCTGCCGGTGGTGGCGCGACGACGTCCGGTCGCCACGATCATGACGGCGGCCAGGACGAGGAGCACTGCGATGGCGATGATGACGAGCACGCTCGAGATCTCCTAGAGCTCGAAGAAGATGCCGTCGTTCCACGGGAACACGAAGTTGAACCCCGGGCCCCGGAAGAACGAGCCAATGATGACGAGAACCGCCCAGAACATGATGAAGAGCGTGAACATCGAGATCGAGAACTTGCGGTCGTTGGGCTTGTGGCTGGGGTTCTTGTCGACGTAGGGCGCCACCATCAACAAGAAGAGGCCCATGCCCGGGATGGTCACACCCGCGACCATCGGGTGGAACATCGTGAGCAGCTCCTGCAGTCCGAGGAAGTACCACGGCGCCTTGGACGGGTTCGGGGTCTGGTTGACGTCGGCCAGGCTGAGCAGCGGTGCCCGCACGAGCGCGGAGAAGATCAACAGCCCCGCGGTGATGGCCAGCACGCACGCGAACTCGATCACGAGCAGGTGCGGCCAGGTGTGGACCTTGTCCTGGGGGGCGGCCCGGGTCTGTTGGATCGAGCCCGACTTGACCACGGTGAGCAGGCGCTGGGTGTGACCACCCGGACCGGTGGCGGTCGGGGCCGCCGTGGGACGGGTCTTGGTCGCGGTGGCCGTGCCGCCGCCGGCCGCCGGTGCTTCGGCTCCGCTGTCATCGCCCGCGAGCGCGGCGCGCCGGCGCTTGGCTCGTTCGAGCAGGTGAGCGGGCACGCCGCCCTTGCTCTCGGCCGGCGCTTCTTCGGTCGCCGCAGTCGGCACTTCCGTGGCCGCCTCGGCGGCTTCTTCGGTGGGTGTCTCGGCGGGTGATGCCGCCGGCGCGTCAGCGCCTTCGGGCGCGGGGTCTCCGTCCTTGGCCGGCAGGCCCAGCGCCTTGCGCCGTTCGGCGCTGCGCTTGAGGAGGTGCTCGGGGATCTCGTCCATCGTGGGCTCCTACGTCTTCCTCGGCCTACGACCTACAGCGGCCCGGAGATGCCGCCGTCCTTGCGAACCCGCCAGAAGTGCACCGCCATGAAGATGACGATGACGAACGGGAACATCAGGACGTGGAGTACGTACCATCGCAACAGCGTGTCACCGCTGATCTCCTTCGAACCGAGCAACACGAACCGCACCTGATCTCCGAACACCGGCGTGAAGCCCATCATGTTCGTACCCACGGTCACGGCCCAGAGTGCGAGCTGGTCCCAGGGCAGCAGGTACCCGGTGAACGACAGCAGCAGCGTGAGGGTCAGCAGGATCACGCCGATGACCCAGTTGAACTCGCGCGGTGCCTTGTAGGCGCCGTGGTAGAAGACCCGGCTCATGTGTAGGAACACCGACAGCACCATGAGGTGCGCGGCCCAGCGGTGCATGTTCCGGACCAGTGAGCCGAAGTAGACCGCGGTCTCGATCTGCTGGATGTCGGTCCAGGCCTGCGCGGTGGTCGGTCGGTAGAAGAACATCAAGAAGATGCCCGTCACCGTCAGCAGGATGAACAGGAAGAAGGACAGGCCACCGAGGCACAGGGTGTAGGAGACCTTCACCGCGTGCCGCTTCACCTTCACCGGGTGGAGGTGGTAGAGCACGTTGTTCATGATCACGTAGGAGCGGTTCCGGGGGCTGTCGGTGTAGCCCTTGCGGAAGAACGAGCCCGGTCGGAAGATCGAGGTCATCACCTGCGAACCGCCGACCTTGTCGCCGGTCTCCTTGACCCGCGAGAGCAGCTTCGCGCCCGCGCGGGCACCGCTGTCGCCGTTGCTCCCGTTCGTGTCGTTGCCCTTCGCCACTGGTTCTCCTGGTCCTAGAAGCGAACGCCGTAGCTGTAACCGTGACGGTGCGTTCGGGCGTGGGGGTCGCCCTTGGCAACCGTGTCGGTGATCTTGCCGAGGATGATCACGCCGGTCGGACAGCGGTCGACGCACAGCGCACAGCGGGTGCACACGTCCTCGTCGACGATGAACGCCACGTGGTCCCGCGGGTCCTCGCCGGGCCGCTCGGTGTCGACCGCACCGTCGATGGCCGACACCGACACCATGTGGATGCACTTCCACGGGCAGATGTCCACGCAGCCGTCGCAGAGGATGCACTCGGCCTGGTCGATGTGGAGGAACTGCTTGGGCTTGACCGCCTGGGTCAGGTAGGCCGGGTCGACCTCGGCCAGCTCGTAGTCGGTTGCGAAGTCGGGCATGGGCGGGTTCGCGTCGGTGCGGGCCATGCTCAGGCCTTCGCCTTGACGGGCCGACCGAAGCGCGAGGTTCGCACGACCTTCTCCGTGCCGCCGCCCTCGGCGACCTCCGCCCTGGGCCGCTTCTGCCAGGCCGAGAACAGGTAGAGGTTGAGGCCGAAGAACACGATGTAGATGCCCGCCGCGACGCTGTCTCTCAGGGCGCTGTAGGGGAAGTCGATCGGCGGCAGGTTCGTCGCCCACTGGTTGTGCGTGATGACGAACTTGTCGCTGCTCCACACGAGGTGGGCGTTCGCGAAGTTGAGCCACTCGTTCGGCACGATCGCGTACACGACCAAGAACATCGCGAACACCCCGACCGCACCGGCCATGCACTGGGCCCATGTCGCCGGTTCCGGCGACCTCGGGCGACGCGTGAGTGCCACGACGATGACGAGGCCGATCGCGGTCGCGATCAGGGACCAGATGAGCCGACCCGCCGGCTGCATCCAGGGAAGCCAGTCAGGAACCAGATTGGGCATCGACCCCGATGTCTCCTCGAACTCTGTGCCGGCTCGCCGGGCGGTGACCCCGTCGGCCCGGACTCTTCGGGTTGCTGGAACGCGTCGCTCCTCGGTGACGTGTCGTGCGTACACCGCGAGTCTTGATTTTTTAACACGCTAGATGGCTGAACGGCACATCGGGCGCCTCGTGGGTCGAGACGTCGTCACGGTGGCGCGTCGGGGCGGAGCCCATGAGAGGATGAGCAGGTGACGAATCACGCCGACGAGTCGCTCACGCGCGCCCGGTCGCCGGGTGATCCGGCCAGGGGCTCGAGCCGTGGCTCGGCCAGTGGTTCGGCCAGTGGTTCGGGCGAGCGCTGGGACGTCCTCGTCGTCGGGGCCGGACCGTCGGGCGCGGCCGCGGCCACGTGGCTCGCCGAGGCCGGACACCAGGTCCTCGTGGTCGACAAGAAGCGCTTCCCGCGCGAGAAGACCTGCGGCGACGGCCTGACCCCCCGGGCCGTCCGCCAGCTCCAGGATCTCGGTCTTGCCGATTCGCTCACCGACCATCTGCGCTACGACGGGCTCCGCTCCATCGCCCACGGCGTGACCCTGGAGCTGGCCTGGCCCGACCACCCTGATTTTCCGCCCTACGGCTACGTCGTCCGCCGCCGGGACCTCGACCAGATGGTGGCCGAACGGGCGGTCAAGGCCGGCGCGACCCACTGGCCTGCCTCCGAAGCCGTTGCGCCGGTGCTCGACGGAGGTGTCGTGACCGGGGCTCGGATCCTGCGGCACGAGAGCGGGACCACCGAGGCGGTCCGAGCTCGCTACATCGTCGTCGCCGACGGGGCGAACTCCCGGTTCGGCCGGGCGCTCGGCACCTCCCGGAACCGTTCCTATCCCCTGGGCATGGCGATCCGGACCTACTTCGAGAGCCCCCTGCACGACGAGCCGTGGATCGAGAGCCACCTCGACCTGGCCGACCGTGACGGCAACCACCTCCCCGGCTACGGCTGGGTGTTCCCGGTCGGCGACGGGACGGTCAACGTGGGCGTCGGGTTGCTGTCCACCTTCAAGGGTTGGAAGGACGTGAACACGTCCCAGCTCATGGACGCGTTCGTGCACACGGCACCGCCTCGTTGGGGGATCTCCGACGCGAGCTGTTGCGGTCCACCGACGGGCGGCAAGCTGCCCACGGGAGGGTCGATCACCCCCAGGGTTGGTCCGAATTGGCTGGTGGTGGGCGATGCGGGCGCTTCGATCAACCCGTTCAACGGCGAAGGCATCGCTTACGCGTATGAAACCGGGAGATTCGCGGCGAATGCCGTGAACCAGGCTCTGATCGAGGGTGATGGCCGCGCGCTGGCGGCCTACGAGCGTCAGCTCGAAGAGGTCTATGGCCTCTACTTCAGGGTGGCGCGCCTCTTCGTCCGCGCGATCGGCAATCCTGCGGTCATGCGCGAGCTCACCCGGGTCGGTATGCGCTCGCGCCCGCTCATGGCGTGGATCCTTCGCATCATGGCCAATCTGCTCCGACCCGATGAGATCGGTCCGGCTGAGGCGGCCTACCGCATGCTCGCCCGCATCGTCGCGTTGACGCCCGCGGCCTGAGCCATTCGCGCACGCCGCGCGACGGCGAACACCGAGAGCGACCGTTGTTGACGGTGCCAATCGAATGGGTGACGATGCGCGCACCCCGCCCGGCTGCGCGTACGCGCACGCCCCGACGAAGGTCCACGGATGGCGCACGCGCGGCACGAAGCCGAACCGAACCTGCGCTCGCGGCGTGGCGCCCGCGTGCTCGCGATCGTCGCGGTGCTCGCGATCATCAGCGCGCTTGCCGGTGCGGGCACGAGCGGCCTGGCGGGGCCGGCTCCGGGTGTCGGCGCCTCGGTCACCGTGCTCGGCGACGTCACCGGACGATTGGCGTCGGGTCCTCCGCGAGTGCGCTTGGTGGCGCCGCCCCGCCCGGTCGCCGAACCCACGCCGTCGCCTCCGTCAGCACCAGCCCCACCGGTCGTGTCCCCGCCGCCGCTGCTACCGGTGGCGGCGCCCGAGCCGGTCGCCGCCTCGGTGGAGGTCGCCCTCGGGCCGGCCGCCGCCGATCTCGTGACCCGTATCAACGGGCTGCGGGCGTCAGTCGGCGTCCCGCCGCTCACCGTGGACGGCGAGCTCACCGAGCGAGCCGTCCGATGGGCCCGAACGATGGGCGCCGGCGGTGACATCTGGCATCAGGCCGATCTGTCGGTCGGTCTGGCGGCCGATTGGTTTCGGTTGGGGGAGAACGTCGGGTACGGCCCCGGCGTCGGTCCGATCCACGACGCGTTCATCGTCTCGCCGACGCACTACGCCAACCTCGTCGACCCGGGCTTCCAGTCGGTCGGCGTGGGCGTCGTCGAGATCGGGGGTCGGTCCTACGTCGCCGAGGAGTTCATGCAGCGAGAGCGCGCGTCGAGCGCGCCCGCGTTTGCCTCCGCCGTGAGGTCGGTCCGCTAGCCTGCGCGACGGTCGCCAGAACGCGACGACCAGAGCCGCGAGAGCCCACAAGTGAGGTGTCACCGGGTGGCGCAGTACCTACCGATCTTGTTCATGATCATCCTCGTCGGGCTGTTCGCGTCCGGGTCGTTCATCGCCTCGCAGCTCTTTGCTCCGCGTCGGCCCACCAAGGCCAAGGCCGCGCCGTACGAGTGCGGGATCGTCCCCGAGGTCGAGCCGATCGAACGGTTCCCGGTGAAGTTCTATCTGATCGCGATGATCTTCATCATCCTCGATGTCGAGATCATCTTCTTGTACCCGTTCACGCTCGTGTTCCGCGAGCTCGGCGGGTACGGCCTCGCCGCGATGGGCTTCTTCCTGCTCATGCTGCTCGTGCCGTTCGGCTACTTGCTCTCCACCGGCGCGCTCGACTGGGGAACGCTGGCCAAGACGCCGGTCGACATCGGTCGACGCGTCCTTCGTTCCGCCGGTGGGGAGAGCTTCGAGCACGCGCCGGCCGTCGCCACGCGCGAGGACGAGGCCGCGTAGATGCCGCTCGACCAGATCCCGCACAACTTTCTCACCGGACGGCTCGAAGACCTCGTCCGCTGGGCGCGGCGCAACTCGGTGTGGCCGGCCACGTTCGGTCTCGCCTGCTGTGCCATCGAGATGATGGCCACGGGCGCCGCGCACTACGACCAGGCCCGTTTCGGGATGGAGGTGTTCCGCGCCAGTCCCCGCCAGGCCGACCTCATGATCGTGGCGGGACGGGTGAGCCAGAAGATGGCCCCCGTGCTGCGTCAGGTCTACGACCAGATGGCCGAGCCCAAGTGGGTCATCTCGATGGGTGTGTGCGCGAGCACCGGTGGCATGTTCAACAACTACGCGATCGTGCAGGGCATCGACCAGGTCGTCCCGGTCGACGTCTACGTGCCGGGTTGCCCGCCCGGGCCCGAGACGTTGCTGCACGGCATCTTGCAGCTACACGAACAGATCAAGACCGGCGAGCTGCTCAAGCGGCCCGTCGAGAGCGCCTCCGGCGGTGCCGGCATCGCGATGGGTGCCTGAGGACCGAGGATCACTGCCTTTCCATGACCGACCCGTCCATTGCTGCCGAGCCTCCCGAGACGACCCAGGCGCCACCGCGCCCCGACGACGACGTCGCGGCCGAGCTCCTCGACCGCTTCCCCGGGGCCGTGTACGTCTCGTCGCACGGACAGTCCGTCGTGCACATCGACCGCGCCCATTGGGTCGCCGCCGCCACGCATCTGCGCGACGACGCGCAGTTCGTGATGGCGGTCGACGTGACCGCGGTCGACCATCTCACCGCCGTCGATCGGCCCGCGCTCGGCGGGGTCGACCCCGAGCGGTTCGAGGTCGTGGCCAACTTCTTGTCCCACACCCACCGTCGCCGCATCCGCTTGGTCTGTCAGGTACCCGAGTCGGAGCCGACCGTGGCCAGCCTCACCAGCGTGTACCCGGGCCTCGACTTCGCCGAGCGCGAGATCTACGACCTGTTCGGGATCGAGCTCACCGGTCACCCTGACCTCACGCGGATCCTCATGCCCGACGACTGGGTCGGCCATCCGCTGCGCAAGGACGACGCGCCGGCGCGTGTGCCGGTGACGTTCAAAGAGGATCCGAGGCCCTCGTGAGCGGCGCCGACACCCACGACCGTGACATCGACGACGCGGAGCTGGACCGCCTGGTCGAGCTCGACGCGATCGAGACCGAGCGGCTGGAGCGCCAGACCGACGAAGGCGCCCAAGAGCTGCGTTCGACGCGTGAGCTCGTGCTGACCGGCGCGCAATGGCCCTCGGCGGAGCCCGATCAGGGCGAGACGATGATCGTCAACCTGGGTCCGCAGCACCCGTCGACCCACGGCGTGCTGCGGATCATGCTCGAGCTCGACGGCGAAACGCTCGTCCGCTCCAAGGCCGTGATCGGCTACCTCCACACCGGCATGGAGAAGACGGCCGAGGAGCTCATGTACCACCAGGGGTCCACCAACGTGACCCGCATGGACTACGCGTCACCCCTCGCCAACGAGCTCGTCTACTCCCTCGCCGTCGAGCAGCTCCTCGACGCCGAGGTCCCCGATCGCGCGCAGTGGATCCGCATGCTGTTGGTCGAGCTGAGCCGTATCGCGTCGCACCTGTTGTTCCAGGCCACCAACGGCATGGACCTCGGCGCGGTCTCGATGATGATCTACGGCTGGCGCGAACGCGAGGAGACGTTGCGGCTCCTGGAGGAGATCACCGGGCTGCGGATGAACCACAACTACATCCGTCCCGGCGGAGTCGCCGCCGATCTGCCCGACGGGTGGCAGGACTCGGTGTTGCGGGTCTGCGACCTCGTCGCGGCGGGCATCGACGAGTACGACGCCCTGCTCACCGAGAACCCGATCTGGCAGGAACGCACGGTCGGCATCGGCACGATCAGCACGCAAGAGTGTCTCGCGCTCGGGGTCACCGGCCCGATCCTGCGCTCCACCGGATACGCGTGGGACCTCCGCAAGGAGCAGCCGTACCTCAAGTATCCGGAGGTCGACTTCGACGTCGTCTACACCGAGAACGGTGACGTCTTCGATCGTTACCGGATCCGTCTGTTCGAGATCGCCGAGTCCGTCCGCATCGTGCGTCAATGCGTGGAGAAGATGCCGCCCGGCGACTACCGAGTCCAGGATCGCAAGGTCACGCCCCCGCCCCGGGTTCGCATCAACGAGTCGATGGAGGCGTTGATCCACCACTTCAAGCTCTTCACCGAGGGGTTCAAGGTGCCGGCGGGCGAGACCTATACCGCGGTCGAGTCTCCCCGGGGCGAGATCGGCTGCTACCTCGTGGCCGACGGGACATCCAAGCCGCAGCGGCTCCACATCCGGGCGCCTTCCTTCTACAACCTCCAGGCGATGGGCACGATGGTGGCCGGCACGATGGTCGCGGACGCGGTCGCGATCGTGTCGAGCATCGATCCGATCATGGGGGAGGTCGACCGCTAGCCATGCCGTTCACCGACGCCAACCTCACCAAGGCGCGCGAGCTCATGGCCAAGTACCCGTTCGCGAAGTCGGCCGTCCTGCCGTTGCTGCACCTCGCCCAGGACCAGGACGGGTGGGTGAGCCCCGAAGCGATGCGCGAGATCGCCGACCTGCTCGACATCGCGCCCGCCCAGGTGCTCGGGACCTGCTCCTTCTACACGATGTTCCAGCGTGAGCCCGTCGGCCGGCTCGTCGTGTCGGTGTGCACGAACGTGACCTGTCTCGTCAACGGTGGTCCTGAGCTGCTCGAGGGCCTGCGCGAGCGCTACGCCACCGACGACGACGTGTTCGTCGAAGAGGTCGAGTGCGTCGCCGCGTGTGACCGCGCCCCGGCGCTCCAGGTCAACTACGAGTATCACGGTCCCGTGACGGTCGAGACCGCGTCGGCGACGATCGAGGAGTACAAGCGGGGCGAGCGCGTGTGTCGCACCGTGTCCGGATCCATCGCGGTGGGACAGAGCTGATGGTCGCGACCGAGACCCGGCTGCTGACCAGTCGCCTGCGTGACCACGTCGACGACTCGTGGACCATGGAACGCGCGCTCGCGACCGGCGGGTATGAGTCGCTGCGCCGGGCCGTCACCATGGAGCCCGACGCGATCATCGAAGAGGTCAAGACCTCGGGGCTGCGTGGTCGAGGCGGCGCCGGGTTCGGCGCCGGTCAGAAGTGGTCGTTCCTGCCCAAGGGCGTCTTCCCGCGCTACCTGTGTGTGAACGGTGACGAGGGTGAGCCGTCCACGTTCAAGGACCACATGCTCATCGAGGGTGATCCACACCAGCTCATCGAGGGTGCGGTCATCACCGCGTACGCGATCCAAGCCCACCACGCCTTCATCTACCTCCGCGGCGAGTTCGCGCTCGGTGCCGACCGGATCAACGAGGCCCTCCGGGATGCGTACGCGCGCAACTTCGTGGGCCGCGACGTGCTGGGTTCCGGATTCGATCTCGAGGTCGTCGTGCACCGCGGCGCGGGCTGTTACATCGCGGGCGACGAGACCGGCCTCATGGAGAGCCTCGAGGGTGAGCGGGCGATGCCGCGCATCAAGCCGCCGTTCCCCGCGGTGCAGGGCCTGTACGCCGCGCCCACGATCGTGAACAACGTGGAGACGCTCTCGGCCGTGCCGCACATCATCCGCATGGGGGGCGAGTCCTACGCCAAGCTCGGCGTCGGCCGCTCGACCGGAACCCGCATCTTCTCGGTCTCGGGTCACGTCGCGAAGCCGGGCAACTACGAGGTCGAGCTCGGTATGACGTTTCGCGACCTCATCGAGGGTCTGGCCGGCGGTGTCCGCGACGGCAAGGAGATGAAGTTCTTCATCCCGGGCGGGGCGTCGGCTCCCTGGCTCATGCCCGAGCACCTCGACGCTCCGCTCGACATGGACTACGTGCAGGGCGAGCTCCAGTCGATGCTCGGGTCGGGCGCCATCATGGTGTTCGACGAGACCACCGACCCCGTTCAGATCGCGTGGCGATTGTCGAAGTTCTTCGCGCACGAGAGCTGCGGCAAGTGCACGCCGTGCCGGGAGGGTTCGAGCTGGATCGAGAAGGTGCTGTACCGGATCGCCAACGACCTGGGACGTCCCGAAGACCTCGACTTGCTGCTCGACTTCGGCAACAACATCGTTCCCGGCCTCAACGCCCCCTTCTCCCAGACGACGATCTGCGCGCTCGGGCCGAGCACGATGTCGCCGGTGGTCGGGCTCGTGCGCTGGTTCCGTGACGAGGTCGAGCGCCGGATCGGCGCATCCGCCGCGCCCGCGAGCATGAACGTGAGCATCCCGTCATGACGAGCGAGCGGAACCTATGAGTAGCCGCGATCAGCCGATGAGCCAGTGGCCGTCGACGCACGAGTTCGTGATCCCGGTGGCCGACGGTGCCGACGAGGTGACGCTCACGATCGACGGTCGCGAGCTCCGCGCACCGCGCGGCGAGCTCCTCATCCGTGTGGCTCAGGACCACGGCACCTACATCCCGCGGTTCTGCTACCACGAGCGGATGAAGCCCGTCGGGATGTGCCGGATGTGTCTCGTCGAGGTGGAAGGCATGCGCGGGCTCCAGATCTCCTGCGCCACGCCCGTCGCCGACGGCATGGTCGTTCACACCAAGTCCGACGAGGTGAGGGGGGTGCAAGACGGCGTCTTGGAGTTCCTGCTCATCAACCACCCGTTGGACTGCTCGGTGTGCGACCGCGGCGGTGAATGCCCGCTGCAGGATCAGACCTTCGCGTTCGGCCCGGGTGAGTCGCGCTTCGTCGAGGAGAAGCGTCACTTCGCGAAGCCGATCCCGATCAGCGACCTCATCCTGTTGGACCGCGAACGCTGCATCCAGTGTGGCCGGTGCACGCGCTTTGCCTCGGAGATCGCGGGTGACCCGCTCATCGACTTCGGCGGCCGCGGCGCGGACACCGAGGTCATCACGTTCCCGGACGAGCCGTTCAGCTCCTACTTCTCCGGCAACATCGTGCAGATCTGCCCGGTCGGCGCGCTCACCGCCCAGCCCTACCGGTTCAAGGCGCGCCCCTGGGACCTCCAGACCGCCGAGACGAGCTGCACGACCTGCGCCGTCGGGTGCCGAGGCGCGCTCGACTCGTCGTCGAACCGACTGGTGCGCCTGCTCGGAGTGGACTCCGAGCCGATCAACCACGGCTGGTTGTGCGACAAGGGCCGGTTCTCCTACGAGGCCGTGCACTCGTGGCGCCGAGTCCGCGCCCCCATGGTGCGCAAAGAGGGTGAGCTCGTCGAATGCTCGTGGCCGGAGGCCCTCGACGCGGCCGCCGCCGGCATCCGCGCCGCGCTCGATGCCGGTGGGCCCGAGTCGGTGGCGCTGCTCGGCGGGGCGCGTGGCACCAACGAGGACGCCTACCTGTGGGCCCGCCTCGCCAAGGGCGTGATCGGCACCGACAGCGTCGACGCCCAGCTCGCCGACGGTCTTCCCGCCGAGCTGGCCCTGGGCCTGCCCGGCGCCACGATCGCGGACTGCGATCGGGCGGCCGGCATCGTGTTGTTGGGCGCGGACCTGAAGGAAGAGCTTCCGGTCCTCTCCCTGCGGATCAAGCGGGCGGCCGATGACCTCGGCGTGCCGCTGGTCGAGATCGGGGCGTGTGAGACGGGGCTGTCTCGCTACGCCACGGCCTCGATCCGGACGACCCCGGGGGAACAGGCGACGGTGGCTCGCAAGCTCGCGCAGGCGATCGGGGGGGCGACCACCGGCGATGCATCGGTCGACGCGGCCGGAGCGGCGCTGCGCGCCGGCGATCCCGAACGCCCGATCGTGGTCATTCTGGGCCGTCCGTCGGTGGCGGAGTCGGCCGACGCGACGGTGCAGGCCGCGGCCGAGTTGGCGGAGGTGGGCGATCGGATCCGGTTCCTCAGCGCGCTGCGGCGGGGCAACGTGCGGGGTGCGCTCGAGCTGGGGCTCACGCCCGGCTTCCTGCCCGGTCGGCTCCCGCTCGATGTCGGAGCGTCATGGATCGCGGCGCGCTGGCGCGCGTGCCCGTCCTCGCGGGGTCGTGACGCCACCGGAATCTTGTCGGCCGCGGCCGACGGGGAGATCGGCGCGCTCATGCTGGTTGGCGCCGACGTGCTCTCGGACTTCCCGGACCGTGCCCGGGCGCGCGCGGGCCTGGACGGGGCCGGGTTCGCGGTCGCCGTGGGCGCGTTTGTGACCGAGACGGCCGAGTCCGCTGACGTGTTCCTGCCGACGACGACGTGGGGCGAGGAGGACGGCACCACCACCAACCTCGAGGGCCGTGTCCTCCGGCTCTCCCGGAAGGTCTCGCCCGACGGGACTCCCATGCCCGGGTGGCGTATCGCCGCTGAGCTCGCGGCGCGTCTGGGTGCCGACTTCGACCTCGAGCACGTCGAAGAGGTGCAGGACGAGATCGCTCGGGTCGCGCCCTCGTTCTCGGGTGTCGACGCCGATCTCGTCGGGCGCGCCGTCGACGGGGTCGTGCTCCCGAAGGCCGACCACGAATCCGAGATTCAGCTTGCTCCGCGCCGAATTCCGGTCACCGACATGTCCTGGGAGCCGATTCCTCCGGCGGGTCGATCCTCCGACTCCACCGGGCCCGGAACCGAGACTGACGCGAGCCGCGAGGAGTCGGAGTCGACCGAGTCGACCGACGACGCGGGATCCAATCCCCCGGAGTCGGGTCCTGCCGCCGACCCGGTCCCGGGCCTCTACCGCTGGGACGGCGACGTCGCGTCTTCGATCGCACCCGCGCGCGACGCGTACGCGCTGCGCCTCGTGGCCGGACGAGCGTTGTACGACGTGGGCTGCACGGTGACCGAGTCCCCGTCGCTGGCGGTGCTCGCGCCCGGCTCGGTCCTGCTGGTCAACCGGGCCGATCGTGATCGGATCGGGGTGGACGACGGCGGTGAGGTGCGCGTGACGACCACGCGCGGCTCGGTGACGTTGCCCGTCCGCGCCGATGCCGCGACGCCGGTCGGCGTCGCGTTCTTGGCCTTCAACCAGGCCGGCACCGGCGCCGCGGATCTCATCGATGTCTCCGAAGCCGTGACCGACCTGCGGGTGGAGTCGGTCCGGTGATGTTGGCTGCGGACCCGCTCTTCGCCAATGGTGTCGACCTCGCAGTCGTCCTCATCGTGATCGTGAAGACGATCCTGGTCTTCGCGCTGCTGCTCGTCGGCGTCATGTTCTACGTGTGGTTCATGCGCAAGGTCATTGCCGACATGCAGAACCGGATCGGGCCGGCGACCGCCGGGCCATTCGGCATCCTGCAGACGCTCGCCGATGGGATCAAGCTCTTCTTCAAAGAGCACTCCACCCCCGACTCCGCCGACCGGTCCGTGTTCCTGGTCGCGCCCTACCTCGCGATCCTGCCGGCGTTCCTCGCGTTCTCGATCATTCCGATCGGCGGTTCCGTCACCGTCGCCGGCCATAGGACGTACTTGCAGCTCGCCGATCCGCCGATCGGCATTCTCTTCCTGCTGGCGATGTCGGGTATCGGGCTCTACGGGGTGATGCTCGCCGGATGGTCGTCGGGCTCGAAATACCCGCTGCTCGGCTCGGTGCGCGCCTCGGCGCAGTTGCTCAGCTACGAAGCGGCGCTCGGGCTCGCGATCGTCGCGGTGCTCATCCAGTCGGGCACGCTCTCCACGCGCGGGATCGTCGACCAGCAGCTGTGGATCGGGTCCTGGGGGAGCTTCGGCGACTGGCCGCTGTGGAACTGGTTCATCTGGCCGACGGTCGTCGCGTTCGTGATCTTCGTCATCGCCGCGTTCGCCGAGACCAACCACCCCCCCTTCGATCTCGTCGAGGCTGAGCAGGAGCTGGTCGCCGGGTTCCTCACCGAGTACAGCGGCATCCGCTACGCGATCTTCTTCCTGGCCGAGTTCATGAACCTCATCACGATGTGCGCCATCGCGGTGACGTTGTTCCTCGGGGGTCCGGCGGGCCCGTCGCTCGGCTTCCTTGCCGCGAACGGCTGGGTGAACGCGTGGGTCATGCCGATGTTCTGGTTCTTCGGGAAGCTGTTGCTCCTGCTGTTCTGCACCGTGTGGGTCCGTGCGTCGCTCCCCCGCATGCGCTACGACCAGCTCATGGACCTCGGGTGGAAGTACCTCATCGAGCTCGCGTTCCTCTTCGCCATGGTCTCGGGGGTCTTCGTGATCGCGCGCCAGGAGGATTGGCCGGTCTGGGTGTACTTCGCGGCCACTGCGGGCGCAGTCGCGGTCTACGGCGTGCTCTTCCTGTGCATACCTCGGCGCGATGAGCTGCTCGAGGAGATCCGATGAGCCGCGGCGGGGCCCGAGCGGCCCGCTGCCGCAGGCAGCAGGAGCGGACGTCGTGAGCCGAGGACCGGACGACGTGATGATCCGCCCGGCGCGCTGTGTCCGAGGCGGGGCCCGAGCGGCCCGCTGCCGCAGGCAGCAGGAGCGGATCTGATGAGCCGGTTTTCGGGCTTTGCCGTGACGCTGAAGCAGATCTTTCGTCCGAGGGTCACGGGTCTCTACCCGAAGACCAAGCGACCCAAGCCGCCGCGGTTCCACGGCCGCCACGTGCTGAACCGCTACGAGGACGGCATGGAGAAGTGCATCGGCTGCGAGCTGTGCGCCGGGGTGTGCCCCGCCGAGTGCATCTACGTGCGTGGCGCCGACAACCCGCCGGACGCGCCGGTCTCGCCGGGGGAGCGCTACGGGTTCGTCTACGAGATCGACTACCTCCGTTGCATCCACTGTGACCTCTGTGTCGAGGCGTGCCCGACCGAGGCGATCACCGAGAGCAAGCTCTTCGAGTTCTCGTTCTCCAACCGCGACGACGCGATCTACACCAAACGCGAGCTGGTCGTCGATGACGACGGCAATGCGCGCAAGCAGCCGTGGGAGCTGTGGCTCAGCGACGACGAGAACGAGCACAACAGTGAGTGGATGCGCGCCACCTCGCCGTCGGGCCAGGCGGTGTTCGAAGGTCGTGTCGCGTGGTCGGGCGAGCTGGGCTACGGCGTGCGCGAGCCCGAGCGGGGTCAGTCGGGGGTCTTGCGCGCATCGGGTTTCACCGAACCGGCACCCGCGGAGCCCGTGGGCGCGGTCGATGTGCAAGCCGAGGACTCAGTCGCATGACGTTGATCTCCGAGCGTTGTGTCCGAGGCGGGGCCCGAGCGGCCCGCTGCCGCAGGCAGCAGGAGCGGATGTCATGGACCGCCGAGGACTCAGTCGAACGCGGCTCGGTCGGACGGCACTGATGACCACCGTCGTCTTCTTCGTCGCGGTCGCCGTCGCACTCGGCGGCGCGCTCGGTGTCGTGCTCATGCGCAACCCGGTGCACTCGGCCCTCAACCTCGTGATGACGCTGGTTGCCGTGGCCGTGCTGTTCCTGCTGCAGGGCGCGCAGCTCGTCGCCGCCGTCCAGGTGATCGTCTACGCCAGCGCGATCGTCGTGCTGTTCCTGTTCGTCATCATGTTGCTCGGCGTCGACCGCGAGGAGTCGATGATCGAGCCGCTGCGGTTCCAGCGGCCGGCCGCGCTCGCGCTCGTCGTCATCGGTCTCGCCGAAGTGCTCTTCCTGGCCGGTCGCCAATGGGCGACCGGGGCCGAAGGCGTGCGGAACGGCACAGCGGGCGACGGCGGCGGCAACGTCGAACGTGTCGCGCGCTCGCTGTTCACCGATTTTCTCTGGCCGTTCGAGATCACGGCGGTGCTGTTGGTGCTGGCCGTGGTCGGCGGGGTGGTGCTCGCTCGCCGGAGCCACCAGCCGACCGACGACGAGGTCGAAGAGGCTTCCTCGGGCGGCGGCGAGTCCGGCGGCACGGATCGGGTCAGCTCGTGAACATCACCGACACCTACTACCTGACCTTCGCCGCGGTGCTGTTCAGCATCGGCGCGGTCGGGTTCCTCGTCCGGCGCAACGTCCTCGTGATGTTCATGTGCATCGAGCTCATGCTGAACGCGGTCAACGTCACGTTCGTCGCCTTCTCCAAGACGCTGCACGACATCAGTGGCCAGGCGATCGTGTTCTTCGTCCTGGTGGTTGCCGCGGCCGAGGTCGCCGTGGGCCTGGCGATCATCGTGGCCATCTTCCGCCGCCGCCACGGCAGTGCCACTGCCGACGACATCGACCTGCTCAAACACTGATGGATACCGAACGGGAGCCCCGGGCGTGACCGCGCGCGACTTGCTCGACCTCGTCTGGATCGTGGTCGCCCTGCCGCTCGCGGGGTCGCTGATCCTGTTGTTCTTCGGCCGGCGCATCGGCGAGCCGCGCGCCGGATGGCTCGCGACCGGGCTCATGGCCCTCGCGTTCGTGTGGTCGCTCGTCATGTTGGCGGCGATGCTGAGTCTGCCCGGCGATGCCCGGTCGAACACCGTCACCCTGTTCACATGGTTGCCCGCGGGCAACCTCGACGTACCGATGGGGTTCCTCGCTGATCAACTCTCGGTGACCTGGCTGCTCTTCGTGACCGGTGTCGGCTCCGCGATCCACCTGTACTCCATCGGGTACATGGGTGGCGACCCTCGCTACTCGCGGTTCTTCTCGTACATGAACCTGTTCGTCGCGGCGATGTTGGTGCTCGTTCTCGGCAGCAGCTTCCTCGTGACCTTCCTCGGCTGGGAAGGCGTCGGGCTGGCCTCCTACTTGCTGGTGTCGTTCTGGTTCGAGCGGGATCGGGCTGCGGTCGCGGGCAAGAAGGCATTCATCACGAACCGAGTCGGTGACTTCGGGCTCATGCTCGCGATGTTCCTGATCGTGTCCACGCTCGGCAGCCTCGACTACGCCGCCATGGACGCGGGCGCCGGCGGGATCGCTCATTCGACGGTCACCGCGATCGCGCTCCTCATCCTGCTCGGTTGCATCGGCAAGAGCGCGCAGATCCCGCTCCACGTGTGGCTCCCCGACGCGATGGAGGGTCCGACTCCGGTCTCGGCGCTCATCCACGCGGCCACGATGGTCACCGCCGGTGTGTTCCTCGTAGCACGCGCGCACCCGTTCTTCGAAGCGAGTGGCGACGCGATGACGGTCGTCGCCTGGGTCGGCGCGTCGACCGCGCTGTTGGCGGGCACGGTCGCGCTCCTCCAAGTGGACGTCAAGCGGGTCCTTGCCTATTCCACGGTCAGCCAGCTCGGCTACATGTTCCTCGCGCTCGGTGTCGGCGCCTACACCTCGGCGGTCTTCTTCGTGCTCTGCCACGCGTTCTACAAGGGCACGCTCTTCCTTGGTGCGGGCACCGTGATCCACGGTTCGGAAGACAACCAGGACATCCGCACCATGGGTCGGTACCGGCGATATCTGCCGCTGACCGGGCTCGCGTTCGTGGTCGCGTGGCTGGCGATCGCGGGCGTCCCTCCGTTCGCGGGCTTCTGGGCCAAGGACGATGTCATCGGCGACGCGTTCTACTCGGGCGGCTACGCGCTCTGGATCGTCGGGCTGTCGGCGGCGCTGTTCACCGGCCTCTACATGACCCGAGAGGTCCTCCTCGTGTTCTTCGGGAACGAACGCTTCCGCGCGGGGCAGGACGCGCCGGTCCACGAAGAAGACATCACGGTCTCGCCGACGGTCGACTACGGCACGCCCCCGGCGCCGGCCCGGCTGCACGACGCACCGAAGGAAGGCTCCCGACACATGGTCGTCGCCGCACTCATCCTGGCGACGGGCGCGGCCATCGGCGGTCTCATGAACCTGCCGTTCGAACCGCTCGAGTTCCTGACCCACTGGCTCGACCCCGTCTTCGAGGGCGTGGCCGAACCGCACCCGAGTTCGTTCGTCCAGGGCCTCTCGCTCGAGGTGCTCGCCGCGATCATCGCCCTGTGCGGCGTGGGGATCTCGTTCTTCACCTACCGTCGAGGACTCGAGAACCTCGACGAGGACCCGATCGACCGCAAGCTCGGCCCGGTCGCTCGGCTCTTCGGTCACGCCTGGTATCTCGACGACACGGTGAGCACGGTCGTCGCCGGCCCGGGCCGGCGCGCCGCCAACTGGCTGACCTACGTCGTCGACGCCAAGGTCATCGACGGCGCGGTGAACGGGGTCGGATGGCTCTTCGTGCAGGCGGGGACCCAGCTGCGGCGCGTGCAGACCGGCTACGTCCGCCAATACGCGCTCGGCATCGTCCTCGGTCTCGTCGCTCTTCTGCTGTACGCGCTCGTCCGGGCCGGGGTGAGCTGACGTGGACTTCCCGATCCTCACCGCGATCATCCTCATGCCACTGGCGGGTGCCATCGCGGTGCTGTGCACGCCGGCGCATCGACCCGAGCTCGCCCGGGCCTTCGCCTACGCCGCGAGCGCGGCCACGCTCGGCCTCGCGGGCTGGTTGCTGTGGTCATTTCAGACGGGTACCGGAGGCTTCCAGTTCGTCCAGGAGAACAGGTGGTTCGACGAGCTGGGCACGGGCTACATCGTCGGCGTCGACGGCTTCTCGATCTTCATGGTCGCGATCACGGCGCTGCTGTTTCCGATCGGGCTCCTCGCGGGCCAACGGATGGACCACCGGGTCAAGGCGTACACGGTCTTCTTCCTGTTGCTCGAGTCCGCGATCATGGGGATCTTCCTCTCCCTCGACCTCATCGCGTTCTTCGTGTTCTGGGAGTTCATGCTCGTCCCGATGTACTTCCTGATCGCGGGATGGGGAAGCAGTCGCCGTCAGTACGCCGCGATGAAGTTCTTTCTCTACACCGCGGCCGGGTCGGCCTTCCTGCTCGCCGGCATCCTCATCCTCGGGTTCCTGCACCAGGCCGACACCGGGCTGCTCACCTTCGACTACCGGGTGCTCGCGGAGTGGAACGGGCTGGCGTCGAGCACCGAGAAGTGGCTCTTCCTCGCGTTCATGGCCGCGTTCGCGGTCAAGGCGCCTCTCTTCCCGTTCCACACCTGGCTGCCGGACGTCCACACCGAGGCCCCGACGGCCGGTTCGGTCGTGCTGGCCGGTGTCATCCTCAAGATGGGTGCCTACGGGTTCTTGCGGTTCTCCTTCGAGCTGTTCCCCCAGGCGTCCGTCGACTTCGCGCCCGTCATCATCACCCTGGCGACGATCGGCATCGTCTACGGCGCGATCGTCGCGGCGATGCAGAAGGACGCGAAGCGCGTCATCGCGTACTCGTCGGTGTCCCACATGGGCTTCATCTTGTTGGGGATCTTCTCCCTGACCACGTTCGGCCTGGACGGCGCCGCGTTCACGATGGTGAGCCATCCGCTCACCACGGGCGCGCTCTTCCTCGTGATCGGCATGCTGTACGAGCGGCGTCATACGCGGATGATCGACGACTACCGCGGGATCTGGCGGGTCGCGCCCATCCTCTCGGCCTTCTTCCTCGCCGCGCTCTTCGCGGGCATCGGGCTCCCGGGGTTCTCCGGGTTCATCGGTGAGTTCCTCTCGCTGCTCGGTGCGTTCATCACGTACCGCTGGTGGGCGGTGGTCGCGACGACGGGCGTCATCCTCGCCGCGCTGTACATGCTCTGGCTGTTCCAGCGCATGTTCACCGGTCTGCCCGACGAGAAGACCGCCTTGATGGGCGATCTGAACGTGCGCGAGATCGTCGTCGTCGCGCCACTGGTGCTGCTCAGTCTCTTCATCGGCGTGTACCCACGGCCGGTGCTCGACCGCGTCGAACCGACGGTGAAACGAGTGCTCGCCAACTTCGAGGCCAAGACCGACTACCGCGAGCCGGACGCGCCCGAGCCGGCGCGTTTGGAATCGCGCGAGTCGGGTCGGGGCGAGGAGACGGGCCGGTGATCACACCCGCGGTCGATTGGCTCGCCATCGCTCCTGTCATCGCGCTCGCCGGGGCGGGCGTGGCGATTGTGCTGCTCCGGGCGTTGGTCCGCCGTGCCGGTTGGGTCTACGACGCGTCGCTGGGAATCTCGTTCGTCGGCCTCGCGGTGGCGGCGATGTTCCTTGTCGCGCAGTGGTCGCGCGTCCGCGGCGACGGGCCCTACGCGGCGCTCAGCGACATGGTCGTGATCGATGGGTTCGCGGTCTTCCTCGGCGCGGTCGTCCTTGTCGCCACGGCGCTCGTGCTCCTCCTGTCGGCCGAGTTCCTGCCCCGACGAGGGTTCGAGTCGCGAGCCGAGTACCTCGCCCTCGTGGGATTCTCGGCCTGCGGCATGATCATGATGACCACGGCGAACGATCTCATCGTCGTGTTCATGGCGCTCGAGACGCTCTCGATCCCGCTCTATGTGCTCTCGGCCTTCGATCGGCGGCGGCGCCGATCGCTGGAAGCCGGGTTGAAGTACTTCCTGCTCGGGGCGTTCTCCTCGGCTGTGTTCCTCTACGGGGTGGCGCTCGTCTACGGGGCCACCGGCACGACCTCGCTGACGGGGATCGCCGACTTCCTCGCCCGGACGACGCTGCTCGATCAGGGCACGCTGCTCGCCGGCATGATGCTCCTGTTGGTGGGGCTCGGCTTCAAGGTCGCGGCGGTGCCGTTCCACTGGTGGACGCCCGACGTGTACGAGGGTGCGCCGACGCCGGTGACGGCGTTCATGAGCTCGGCCACCAAAGCCGCGGCCTTCGCGGCGCTCATGCGGGTGATGCTCAGCGCGTTCGACATCTACCGGGTGGACTGGCGCCCGGTGATCTGGGTGCTCGCCGTCCTGACCCTCGTGCTCGGCAGCGTCGCCGCACTGCTGCAGACCGACGTGAAACGGATGCTCGCGTACTCGTCGATCAGCCACGCGGGCTACGTCCTGATCGGGCTCGAGGCCGCGAACCGTCAAGGCCTCGAGTCCGCGCTCTTCTACCTGATGGTCTACGCGTTCATGGCCATCGGCAGCTTCGCGGTCATCGCGATCGTGGCCCGGACCAACGACGCGCACTCCATCGATGACTACCGCAATCTCGCGACCCGGCGACCCGTCCTCGCGGCGGTCTTCGCGGTCTTGT
>Ga0209587_1000131_pt1 | contig 35560 bp, 34 predicted proteins | sample NGEPerD_2_FD_184512 | JGI IMG/M metagenome (GOLD analysis project Ga0209587, IMG submission 184512) | Arctic peat soil microbial communities from the Barrow Environmental Observatory site, Barrow, Alaska, USA - NGEE PermafrostL1-D... | ecosystem: Environmental > Terrestrial > Soil > Wetlands >...
GTGGTGGGGCGGGTGGGACTCGAACCCACGACCCAAGGATTATGAGTCCTCTGCTCTAACCGACTGAGCTACCGCCCCGAAGCGACGTCCTGATCAGCGCCGCATTCGATGGGAGCCTAGCCGAACGGATCCACCCGGCCCACCGGCCGACAGGCCAGCCGGACAGCCGTGCCATGCTCGGGTGCATGAGCGATCAACCCCTCCCCCCGGCTCCTTCTCCTCCTCCTCTCACTCCGGTCAATGAGGAGTGGCTGCGCGCCCTGTGCGTGGTGGCCCACCCCGACGACATGGAGTTCGGTAGCGCCGCAGCAGTCGCGCGCTGGACCAAGCAAGGCAAGGAGATCGTCTACTGCATGGTCACCAGCGGCGAAGCCGGCATCGACAGCATGTACCCGGATGAGTGCAAGCGGATCCGCGAGAACGAACAGGTCGAGTCCGCCGGCATAGTGGGTGTTGACGAGGTGGACTTCCTCGGCCTCCCCGACGGAGTCCTCGAGTACGGCGTGGAGCTGCGACGGGCGATCACGGCCGTCGTACGAAAGCATCGCCCTGAGATCGTGATCACCAACAACTTCGCGGACACATGGGGCGGCGAGTCGCTCAACCAGGCCGATCACATCGCGACCGGCAAGGCGACCCTCGACGCTGTTCGCGATGCGGGGAACCGATGGGTGTTCACCGAGCAGGTCGAGGACGGCCTCTCCCCGTGGGGCGGGGTAAAAGAGGTCTGGGCGGCCGGTTCACCGGAGTCGAAGCACGGCGCCGACATCACCGACTCGTTCGACGCGGGTGTCGAGTCGTTGAAGGCACACAGCGCCTACATCGAAGGCCTCGGCTGGGAGAACTTCGATCCGGCAGAGTTCCTGGAAGGGATGTCGCGGACGACGGGCAGCCGGATGGGAGTCGCACACGGTGTGCCGTTCGAGGTGTTCAGGATGGGATGGGGCGAGTAGCCGGCGGTCTTAGTTGGCTCCCCCGAGTGGACTCGAACCACTAACCTGCCGGTTAACAGCCGGCTGCTCTGCCAATTGAGCTACAGGGGATCGCACAGGTCTACTGCGGCCCGGCAAGGTTAGCAAGTGATCGGTGCCCGGCTAAATCGGATAGCGCCAACGGAATGGTCTCGACAAGCTCGACCAACCGCCGTCTCGACAAGCTCGACCAACCGCCGTCTCGACAAGCTCGACCAACCGCGGCCTCGACCGTCGCGCCGGGTCAGAGTCCGAGCTCTTCCGCCGCGGACTCGAGACCGATCCGGGCTGCCTCCATCACGGCCGGATCCGCGGGGTCGACCCCGCGGTCGAACTCGTATGCCCAACTGATCTCACCGCTCCCGCGCGGAGCCCGCCGGGCGACCACGAACAGTCCCCGCTTTCCGGATACGACAACCCGTCGCTGGAGTACGACGCTGGCGGTCACCCGTTCGCGGATGAGCTCGAGCAGCAGGCCCGGCTCATCAATCGCGAAGGCGTACTCGGGTCGCACCCGACCGAACTCACCGACCTCGATGACCTTGAGCTGCTCGGTCTCCCGGTCCCAGTCGACTGTTTCGATGCGCTCCCAGGCGATCCGGGACGCGTCGGGCGCGGCCCCGGACGGGTCGACGATGAGGAGTGCGTCGCGGGTGCCGCAGAGCCAGGTTCCGTCGCGCGCGAGCGTCCCCGCCAGGACCTTCTCCCCCTTGTCCAGTGGGATCCGCGCACGTATGTCCGCGGGGAGGTCCAGAGACCGCTTGAACGGGTTGCGCGGACCTCGCGGCACTAGCCGTCCTCGCCGATGGCACGCTCGCGCAGGTTCCTCGCGTGGGCCTCCAGCGCGATCAGCTCACCGAACATCCGGTTGTACTCCGCTGACTCCTCCACCGGGTTGGTGCGCTGCAACTTCGACTTGATCTCATAGATCCGCCGCTTGGCAGTCAGCTCCTGAAGGCGGCACGCGATCTCCCTGAAGTAGGTGGCGTCGAGCTCTCGCTTCGAGAAGGCCCGCTCGGTCGCGAGCACGTTCAGAGCCTGCGTGACGGCAGGCTCTGTCGTCAGGTTCCGCAGCTTCGGGAGCCAAACCTCGCTCGCCGGCGCACCTTCCGGGCCACCGAGCTGAGTGACCAGCTGCCACACGCTGCTGTACGTCGGGTGCGTGAAGTCCGTGCCATCCAGGTCGTCGGCGAGCGTGCCCACGGCGTGTGGCTGCTGCAGGAGGAACTTCAACGTCTCACGCTCGTACATGAACCGCGGGTCACGCAGGTCGGGAAGCGGAGGGGCGGCCGGCCTGGTCTCAGTCGGCTCGACCTCACCGGGACGGGTGCTCACCTGCGCGGTGGCACGCCGGGGGTCTGCGCGGCTACGTCCCGTCGCCCGTCGTACCTCCGTGCGAGCCTCCTCGACATCCACGCCAACCATCCCCGACAGCTCCCGGGCGAAGGCGTCGACCTTGGACCGGTCACGGATGCTTGACACGAGCTTGGCCGCCTCACGCAGCGCGTCGATCCGCCCGTCTGCGCGGTCGAGGTCGTAGCGGGAGACCACGTTGGCAAGCACGAAGCGGTACAACGGGATCCGCCTGGCCACCAGCTCACGGACCGCGGCATCGCCGGACTTCAGCCGCAGGTCGCACGGGTCCAGACCGCCCGGCTCGATCGCCACATAGGTCTGGCCCACGAACTGCTGGTCGCCACCGAACGCCTTCAGCGCCCCACGCTGGCCGGCCTCGTCACCATCGAAGGTGAAGATCACCTCCCCACGAAACTCCTCGTGGTCGTGCAGCAGGCGGCGCAGCACCCGACCGTGGTCCTCCCCGAATGACGTGCCGCAGGTTGCCACCGCCGTCATCACTCCCGACAGGTGACACGCCATCACGTCGGTGTACCCCTCGACCACCACCGCCTGTGACGCACGGGCGATATCGCGTCGGGCCAGGTCGATGCCGTAGAGCACATGGCTCTTCTTGTAGATCGGCGTCTCCGGGGTGTTGAGGTACTTCGCGTCGATCCGGTCGTCGTCGAACAGCCGGCGGGCCCCGAAGCCGATCACGTCTCCGGACGCGTCCCGGATCGGCCACAGCAAGCGTCCGCGAAACCGGTCGTAGTGGCCTCGCCCGCCCTCCGCGACGAGCCCGCCGGTGACGAGCTCCTCGTCCTTGAAACCCTTCTGGCGCAGGTGCTTGAACAACGCATCCCCGTCACGCGGCGCGAAACCGATCCCGAACCGCTCCGCGGCCTCCTTGTCGAATCCGCGCTCGGACAGGAACTGTCGACCGGTCACGGCATCGGCTGAGTCGAGCTGGTCTACGTAGTATGCGGCGGCCACCTTGTGCGCCTCGATCATCCGAGGGCGCAGGTTGGTGTCCCGCCGCGGGACCGCCGGGCCCCCTTCGGCGTACCTCAGCTGCACGCCGTACTTCTCCGCCAACCGCTCCACCGCATCGGTGAAGCCCAGCCCCTCGATCTTCTGCAGGAAGCTGATCACGTCACCGCCCTCGTTGCAGCCGAAACAGTAGAAGACCTGCCGCGCGGGGGTGACGTGGAACGAGGGGGACTTCTCGTCGTGGAACGGGCACAGACCCTTCTCCGACCCGCCGCCGGCGTTGCGCAGCGTCACGTAGGAGGCGACAACCTCGTCGATCCGGGCGCGCTCACGCACCAGCGCGATGTCGTCTTCCCGGATGCGTCCTGCCACGGCGGCGAGTCTACGACGTCGGCGCGGGCACCGAGGACGCTCGGACGCAGGTTGTGAGTTCCGGGCGCACCCCGACCGGTTGGAGGATCTGGTCCTGTGAGAAAAGCGCGTTCCGCCGGGCCGGCAGACGCGCTCTTCTCACTGAACTATCTGGTCGGCAGGTGTGTGACCATCTGGCGGCAGGTGTGCGTGCCAGGCGAGCGCCGAGGCGTCGGTCAGCGAGGCGACCTGGTCCACGATCACCCGCTGTCGGGCACTGTCGGACTCGGCGGCCTCGAAGTCGTCGCGAAGCGCGGGTTGCAGCAGGTCCGGGCGGTCGCGGATCGCCGCCAGCAGGTCTGAGATGACCTCGCGCTGCGTGGCGAGCACGGCAACCCGTTCGTCCGCGCGCATCACGTAGTGCGCAGCCACGCCCTTCAGTGCACCGATCACGAGCACCGTCTCCCGGGGCACGACCAGGTCGGCGGCGTACCGCGTGAGGACGCCCGTGCCGTACTTCGCATGCGTCGCGTGCTGGACGCCGGTGCAGAACCGTCCGATCAGATCGCTGGTGAGGTTCTTCAGCGCGGCCTGGACACGGCGGCTCCCGTCGTACGACGAGCCCGGCCACGCCGGCATCTGCCACACGCCCGCGAAGGCCTCCTCGATCTCGTCATCGGTGACACCCGGGAGGTACCAGTCGCGGACCGTCCCCCAGACCTCATGCCGGCGGCCGGGGTCACCCAGGGAGGACAGGTCGATCTTGCCCGCGACGATCCCGTCCTCGAGGTCGTGGACGGAGTAGGCCACGTCGTCGGAGAAGTCCATCACCTGCGTCTCGATGCACCGCTGGGTGCCCCCGACGCCCGCACGCATCCAGGTGAACACCGGGAGATCGTCGTCGTAGACCCCGAACTTCTTGACCGACCGGGGCAGACCATCGGCGTGGGTTCCATGGGCATCCTCTGCGGACGCGCGCGGCCAGGGGTACTTCGTGCTGGCATCAAGCGTGGCCCGGGTCAGGTTCAGCCCGACCGAGCGGCCCTGCGGATCAGCGGACTTGGCCTCGAGCCGGGTGAGGATCCGCAGCGTCTGCGCGTTGCCCTCGAAACCGCCGCACTCCTGGCTCAGCTCGTCGAGCACCCACTCACCGTTGTGACCGAAGGGCGGGTGCCCGATGTCGTGCGCCAGAGCTGCGGTCTCGACGAGGTCGGGGTCGCAGCCCAGTGTCCTGGCCAGGTCGCGGGCGACCTGCGCCACCTCGAGGGTGTGGGTGAGCCGGTTGCGAACGAAGTCGTCGCTCTGCGGCCCGACCACCTGTGTCTTCGCGGCCAGCCGCCGCAGTGCAGCGGAGTGAACCAGGCGGGCGCGGTCGCGTTCGAATGGTGTCCGCTCGGCTCGCTTCGCAGGCTCATCCACCCAGCGGGCCCGCGCCGCCTCGTCGTACATCTGCCGTCTCGACCCCATCGAGGCGACCCTACTGCCCTGCGCCGCCCGGTGGCCCAACCCGTCGCCCCGCCGGTCGTCCAGCTAGTCGCCCCGGCGGTCGTCCCAGCCCGGCCTCCCAGAGCGGGCCTAGCCTTGGCCTAGCCTGCCGAGTTTACCGGCGACGTTCGATGATTGACTTGACGGAATGACTCACCGGAAGGGTGCGCCGGTTGATCACCTTGCTGGCGGCGACCACGCCCGTGAGGCCCGGGCACAGAGGTCTGCGTATCGAACGCACTTCATAGGTGAGCGATGAGTTCGGGCAGCGGATCGGGTCTGTCCTGGCATGACACGCGTTATCGGAGACATCTCAATTTCCCTCGACGGCTTCGTCACTGGGCCCAACCCAGGCCCGAACAACGGCCTGGGCGACGGCGGTGAGGCCATCCACACCTGGGCGTTCTCCGACGATCCCGAGGATCGCCGGATCATGCGGGAGGCGACCGTCAGTTCAGGTGCCGTCGTCCTCGGCCGCGGGCTCTTCGACGTGGTTGACAGTCCAGGGGGTTGGAACGAAGAGGTCGGCTATGGTGCCGGCGAGGTCGGTAAGCCCGCATTCGTCGTCGTGACGAGCTCGGCGCCCGAGACGGTGCGGCTCACCGACCTCGACTGGACCTTTGTCACCACTGGGCTACCGGACGCCGTCGCAGCGGCGCGCGAGCGCGCGGAGGCGGCGTCGTTGGACAGCGGCAAGGATCTCGACGTCGTCATCATGGGCGGCGGCGCCACCATCGGCTCGGCACTCGCCGCCGGACTCGTCGACACGCTGACGATGCATCTCGCGCCCGTCGTGCTGGGCGCCGGGACGCCGCTGTTCTCCGAGGGTGCACCGCGCACGCTGGTGCAGCGGAGCGTCGTCACGTCATCAACGGCCACCCATCTGACCTACGACGTCGTCTGACGACGTCGTTCTTGAGCAGCCCAGGGAACTCGCGACGTGGGCCATGCGCAACCATCCGGCGCGTCGCGGTCACCAGCGGGGTTTGCCCCCCGGCGGCGTCGGAGTGGGACGAGGTCGTCGTGGCATCCACAGTCCGTGGCGACGACAAGATGATATGGGACGGGCGGTGGCCGCTAAGCGAAACTGCCCGGGATCCTCGTCATCTATTGGTGAGCCCGAACCGCGGCGTACGTCGTCCAGTTGCTGCCAGCGTATTCGGCCCAGCGGGTGGCCGTCCCGATGCTGATGCCGATCAAGCTGGCGAAGACCGCCGGCGGGGCGGTTGCTGCCAAGGGAAGCATCGCGCTGTTGCGACTGGCCCGAGTCGTGATTCCGAGGATGTTCATCCGGCGCATCAGGGAGGTCGGGTGCCGGTGGTGCCCGGCGTTCTTGCCCGGGAACAGCCATCGTTCATCGGCCAAGCTCCTGGCTGCGCCGAAGGGCTTGGCGATGGGCAGCGCCGTTATCAGCGAGTCCAGGGGCGGGATGAGCAGGAGTGGTTCGGTGCCGAGCCGGAGGTAGGTGCCGTCATCGTTGACCGTGAGGTCGTCGGTGGTGAGGGTGACGATCTTGCTGACGGGCTGGGCGTAGATGAGCACGAGGCATGCTGCCGCACGGTCTTCGGGGTTGGCGGCGCTCGGATCGTGGAGCATGCGGCGCATGAGTGCCCAGTGCTCGTCCTGGTCGACGTGGCCGCGGGGTCCGGCAGCAGGCACGGCATCGGGCAGGACGAACCCGGTCATGTGGCCGTTGTCGAGGAGCCAGCGCGGGAACCTGATCTGGATGCCGCGTCGGTTAGCGAGCCAGGCGTCGAGGTCGGCTTGGGTGCAGGCGTCCACGGTCCGACCACGCGCTTCGAGGTGGTCGAGGAACCGTTGGGCGGCTCGGATCTCTTGGCGGCATCGGACGGCGACGGCTGGGCTGAGCTGGCCGTGGCGGTCCGGTTTGGCTCGTGCGATGACGTGCCAGCGGGCGTAGCGTCCCAGCGTCTGCTGGTGTCGAGGGTCGGCGACTTCGTCAATGACGGCGGCAGCGAATCGTCGGAGACGGGTGGCGTGCTCGTCGCGGTCGGGAAGGACGCCTGTGGCGACGAGGAGGGCGCGTAGGTAGCCGACGGAGAACCGGTCGCCTTGGGCGTCGAGCAGCTCGTGGCTGAGCTGCTGGTGTTGGCGGGCAAGGCGTGCGAGCAGGCTGAGGCTTTCGATGCGGTCCCAGTTGTTCAGGATCGATCGGGGTCGCTGGGTCGCGACGAGCACATCACGGACCTCCTTGATCCCGGGCGGGATGGTGCCGTCAGGTCCGGCGAGCAGCCGGTCGATCCGGTTGGTGGCCTGGCAGCCGAAGCACCAGGGCCGACCGCCCTTGGTGCTGCGTCGGCCGAGAGCGTGTTGTCCGCAGACCGTGCAGTCGACGAGTGGGGCTTGGTAGCAGGTCGGGCAGATATCGGGGCGGGTGCCGTTGGCCCGCAACGCGACCCGCCGGGTCCGCCCGCAGATGCCGCACTCGCGATTGGGGTTGCGGTAGCAGCAGGCGCAGATGTTCTTGCCGGTCCCGGTGCCGATGCGCCCGTCCGCGCGAGCGGTGAGCGGGACCACCTGACCGCAAACATCGCAAGGAACGGTGCCGGTCCGGGTCTTGTCGTAGCAGCCGGCGCAGACCGCCTCGCCGTCCGCCGTGCGGGCGTTGACCCGGCGATCCCGGCCGCAGATCGAGCATGGTTCGGTCGGAGCCCGCCGGGCGATGCAGGAGCGGCAGTAGCCCAGCCCGTCGAGGGTGGAGCGTTTCAGACCCCGCAACTGTTGGCACCCGGCGCACACGTCGGGCGGCTGGGCCCGATCGTGGCAGCGGGGGCAGACGGGCCGGCCGTCGACGGTGTGCGATCGGATGCGGTGGCCGTCCCGGCCGCAACTCGAGCAGGTCGCGGTGCGGAGCCGGCCATAGCAGGTAGTGCAGATTCGTTCACCGTCGCCGTGGGTGTGGAACAGCGTCCGCGGGCGGCCGCAGAGCGCGCAGCCCGGTGAGACCAGTCCGTTGATGCCGGCGGCGATGGCGGCGTAGATGAACTCGGCGGCGACCTTGGGCATCCGCGACCCACCCACGGTCAAGGCCCCGGGATGTGCGGAGAGGTGGCGGGCGAGCGCAGCGCGGGCGCCGGCCGCGGGAGCGACCTGAGTGATCAGGTCCTCGACCGGACCCTGAGTCACGGTCGGGTCGAGGGCGACGAGCAGCCCGGTCACGGCGGCGAGCTGGTCGGCTCGCTTTGCGGCGAGTTGCTCGGCTGCTCGGCGCCTCTCGTGGCAGCTGCAGATCAGCACCCCGGGCGCGCGGCCGCTGCGTGCCCGACCGCAGTCCACGCAGGGCCGGGCGCGGGGCGATGGCAACGCGGTCCGGCTCAGGCGTCGCTGGCGCCGGTGATGGTGGCCCTTCGTGGCCGGTTCTTGCTGGCCGGCACGCGGTCGCCAGCGGTCGGCGCAGCCTCGCCAGCGGCCTTCCGCCCGCGCTTGGAAGTGGCAACGACGTAGGGCTCGATGAGGTCGTTGGGGGTGCAGCCGAAGATGTCGCACAGGGCGGCGAGCAGTCGCATGTTGAGGCGTTCGGGTTCGCCCGTGACGATCCGGTAGACCTGCGTGGAGGTCATCACCACGCCTCGGTCAGCGAGGAGGGGTACGAGGTCGGTGGTGTTGTGCAGGCCGTTGTCACTCATCACCTTGCGCAGGTGCCAGTTGTAGGCGACGGTCTTCGTGGTCGGCGTGGTCATGGCTGCTCAGTTCCTTTCAGCGGGAGCGTCGATCGGCGGGGTGAACGCCTCGTCCAGGGCGTGGCGCAGCACGCGATTGCGGTAGTCGCCGGAGACGCCGGTGTAGAGCGCGGTGGTCGAACCCCAGCGGTGGCCGACTTGCTGCTGGACGAACAGCGGGTCAAAGCCATCCTCGATCAGATGGGTCACGTACGAGTGCCGCAGACAGTGCGGATGCAGCACCGGGTCCAAGGCGAGCTGGTCGCGCCAATCGGCGAACCGGTCGTCGACGTGAGCCAGCCGGATGCGGCCCTGGCGTTCGGTGGGCCACAACACCGCCCCGTCGGCCATCCCGAAGCGCGGGAGGACTTCCTCGACGTACTCCTCCAGAACTGACGGGGTCCAGTCGAACACCGTCAGCACGGCCCGTCGGCGAGGCTGGGAGCCGCGGCTGGCCTTGCCCCACCGGACGTTGCACACGCCGTAGCGACCGAACTCTCGCGCCTTGGGGTTGCGGGTGAAGTCATGGAGATCGAGCATCGCCGCTTCACGACGGCGCAGACCAAAGGCGTAGATGACCTTGAACAGGGTCGCGTCCCGGAACAGGGTCAGCCAGCCCTTCCGCTTCGAGGTGCGTGCGAAGTCGACGTGGTCGTCGGCGTGGTCGAACAGCGCCTGGACCTCGTCGCGCGTCAACGGGCGGACTGCTGGCCGTGCCTCGTGGTCGGCGACGTGGATCGCGGTGTTCCACTCGTGACAGACCTGGATCGGATGAGTGCCGAACAGCTTCATGCACTGATCGGCCCAGCCGTAGCGGGCATCGGTCAAGTAGGAGCAGAACAGCGCCACGGAGTTCTGATACGCCCTGATCGTCGACGGGGTCAGCGGCCGGGGTCCCGACAACAGCTCGGTGGTCCACTCCTCGACATCGCTCGCCGCCCACTCCCACGGCGAGGCGACGCAGAAGCCAGCGAACCGACGGATCTGCGCTTCCCTCGTCCCGATCGTCTTCGACGACAACAGCCGTGACGACTGCTGGCCCGCCCACCCGGCGAGCATGTCACCGAAAAGCTGTTCGGCCGGACGCAGCAGCGACACGTTGTCCGGCCGCAGCGCGACCACCGAGCCGGGCTCACCACCATCGCCGAACGCCACACAGAGACCTTACATTAAATGTAAGGATCCTGCATCAGATGCAACCGATGACGCGAAACCGCAGGTCAGGCCGCCATCGGGGCACAGGATCGTCGCATGTGAAGTCACGCCGGAGCCGCCGATCCACGCGTACATCTAACGCATGAATCATGCGTTAGATGTAACTTCCGACAAAAGCCGTAGACCGTGACGTGCACGTGGTCGTAGTGGTTGGCCGTTGCCGACCCGCGGTCCGAGAGCGAACGCCAGCCCTCGCTGCTGCGCTGGACGGTCCAGATCTGCTGCGCCCAGAGCACCTCGCTGACGCCCAGGGCACTGCTGTTCGCGCGGACCCACTCGGCGATGGCGTCGCCGGTGGAGGAGCTGACCATGATGTCCAGCGCGAGGCCCTGGCTGTGATCGCCGTCCGAGCGGACGCCGCCGTACGACGTGACCTCAGGGAAGCTCGCACACACCGACCGGTGCACCAGCACGGCGTTCGGGGTCAGACCACTCTCCGCCGAGGAACCCGACGCACAGGGCGCGCTGGAGATCCCGTCGACGGTGGAGTGGTCCCCGGACTGGTCGTCGGTCGGCTCGGCCTCGGGCTTCGGTTCGGGCTCAGGCTCGGGCTTCGCATCCGAGAGGTAGGCGGCCCTGACCCAGCGCGACTTGCCGGACTGGACGATCTCGGCCCAGGGACCGTTCACGTTCTCGGTCACCGAGACCTTGGAACCCGATTCCAGCACACGCGGAGGTAGGTGAACCTCTCGCCGGGACCCGTCCAGACATTCAGCGCCGCGGTGACGTACTCGCTGTCGGCGATTTTGGGCTTGTTCTCCCTGACCTGCCCGGATGCCTCAGCGGTTGCCAACGAGCCCATCATCAGCGAACCCCGGGGAGCGGACTGGTTGCGGCTGGCGGGCTGGACCCGGTCGGCCGAGATCGCCGACGGGGCGGCGGCGCCGATGTTCGTCGCGGATCCGTATTGTGCCCCGACCTCCGCAGGGTCGTCGCCGACCACGCCGGCGGCGCCGGCGACAGCCGCGAGCACCACCGGCACGGTGACGCGCGCGAGCCGAGACCCGAGGGGCTTGCCCAGCAGCAGTTTGTGGCGTGGTAGAGCCACGGAGAATCACCTATTCGTGTTCGAGACCAAAGGCGTGAGTCAAACACAGCTGGGTCAGCCGGTCACATTTCGGCCGGCACCGGTCTACCGGTGGTCTACGGCGACAACGCCCCGGCGAGATCTTCGAGAGAGCGCACCGTGTGGTCCGGTTCGGCGGCGTAGCTGGGGTAGTGGCTGCCGGACCTGTCGACCCACGCTGTGCGCATCCCGGCACGCGCTGCCCCGTCCACATCCCAGGGGTGTACGGCGACCATCAGCATGTCCGACGTTGAAAGGCCGCACCGCTCCGCGGCGTACTCATATGCGCCTCGCACAGGCTTCCAGACTCCCGCATCCTCGACTGAGAGCACCCGCTCGAAGTCCTCACGCACCCCTGCCGTGGAGAGCAGCCTCTCGGCCACCTGCGCGGACCCATTGCTCAGCGTGACCAGGCGTAGGCCGGACCCCCTCAACGCACGGACCGCGGGCAGCACATCGGGGTGCACCGGCAGGTCCAAGAACCCGGACATGATGTGTCCAATCGCACCCTCGACCTCTCGGTGCGAGGGGAGCGCACCCAGCAGGCTCCGCAGGTTCTCCTCGGCGAGCACGGCGAAGGTCTCCTGGCTACCCGCCGCCGCCACGGCGAACCCGTCGCGCAGCACAGACGCGAACCACAGCCTGGCCAAATGCTCGGGCGCGCCCGCCTCGGCGAAGCGCCGCGCCATCGACGACAAGTCGGACAGCGTCTCGTTGACGTCGAACACCACGGCTGCAGGAGTGACACTCATGAACAGGTCCTACCCCGAAGCGTCGACAACCAAGCGGGCAGGCCCCTCTTCTGGCCAGTCGCCCCTAGCTGGCCAGCCCTTATCTGGCCACGGCCTCCTGCGCAGCCCGGACGTCCGAGTCGCTCGCGATCGGCGCGCCGTCGACCGAACAGTGCACGCGTGCGTCCATCCCTGAGGAGGGGCAGGCTTGCCGGTCGTCCTGCAGCCGGTTGCGGATGGTCAGCCAGGCTAGTGCGCCGCCGACGACATCCAGCCGCTGCCCCGACGCTGACGGGTTGCGGGTCTCCGGCAGGTAGCGCACCGCGGCGACCACCACCACCGCGAGCGGGAGGTTGATCAGGAATATCAGCCGCCATGACCAGACGTCGACCACCCACCCGCCGATCAGTGGCCCGGTCGCGCTGGCCACCCCGACCATGCCCGACCACGCCCCCACCGCCTTGGACCGGTGACTGGGACCGAAGGACGCCTGCAGGATCGCCAGACTGGCCGGAGTCAGGAGCGCGCCGCCGACCCCTGGAGTGCGCGGGCGACGATCAGCCACACCGCGTCGGGGGCGAGGCCGCACATCAGCGAGGTGACGGCCAGCCACACCGTCCCAACCAGGAAGATCCTGCGTCGGCCGAAGCGGTCCCCCAGCGAACCCCCGAGCAGAACGAGAGCGGCCAAGGTAAGCGTGTCGGCGTTGACCACCCACTGCAGCGTCGACACACCGACATCCAGATCCGCCGCCAGGGCAGGCAATGCGACGTTGATGCTGCTCGCGGCCAGGAACGTCAGGCTCGAGCCCAGCACCGTCGCGAGCAGCGCTCCCCACGCCGCTGGCGTACCCCAGCGCAGGCCACCTTCCTCATCGAGGGCCGCGGCCTCGCGGTTAGCTCCGTTCATGCGCCGTCCTTCACGCCGGCCGGGCTTCGGCCCCGGTTCTGCCTAGCAGTACGACGGTGCTCAACCCCCGGACATCTCGATCGTGTCCTCGGGTAGGCAGTCGGGCCTGCCGTCGGTGTCCTCGAGCCATCCCTGCGGCAGTACGACACGTCGGGGGCTGCCCTGTCGGCCTCGCGGCCTGCCGAGCTCGAGAACCGGGAAGGGCTCGTCCTGATCGAGTCGTCCGAGCATTTCCTCGAGCGAGACCAGCGAGGAGACCAGGCCCAGGGACCGTCGCAGCTCGCCGCCGGCGCCGAAGCCCTTGAGATACCACGCGATGTGCTTGCGGAACTCCTTGCATCCGCGCTGCTCACCCATATACCAGGCGAGCAGCTCGGCGTGCCGACGCATCATCTGCGCCACCTCACCAAGCCGTGGCAGGGCCGGAGCCGGCTGACCCGCGAAAGCGGCGGCGAGGTCGCGGAACAGCCACGGGCGGCCGAGGCAGCCCCGCCCCACCACGACCCCGGCGGCGCCGGTGTGCCGCACCATCGCGAGTGCGTCCGCGGCCTCCCAGATGTCGCCGTTGCCGAGCACCGGGATGTCCACGTGGTCCACGAGCTCACCGATGGCGTCCCAGTTGGCGGTCCCGCTGTAGGCCTGGCTCACCGTGCGCCCGTGCAGTGCGATCGCGGCCGCGCCTGAGTCCTGTGCGATCCGGCCGGCGTCGAGGTAGGTCAGGTGCTCCTCGTCGATCCCCATCCGGGTCTTGATGGTGACGGGAACGGCGTAGGGTTCGGCGGCCCGAACCGCCGACTCCAGGATCTCGCCGAGCAGTCGTCGCTTCCACGGCAGCGCACCTCCTCCGCCTTTGCGGGTGACCTTGGGGACGGGACATCCGAAGTTCAAGTCGATGTGGGCCACGCCGTACTCCGCGCACAGGATCTCCGCAGCCTTGCCGACGTAGGCGGGGTCGGTGCCATAGAGCTGGACAGAGCGAATGTCCTCGATCTCATCGAAGACCAGCATGGACATCGTGGTCGCATCCCGCTCCACCACGCCGCGCGAGGTGATCATCTCGCAGACGTACAGTCCGGTGGTTCCTGAGGAGCGAACGGAGTGAGCGTCTCGAAGGGCGCCCTGCTCGCGGCAGAGCCGGCGGTACGCCGCGTTGGTGACACCGGCCATTGGGGCCAGCACGACAGGGGACCCGATCCGCAACGGACCCAGGACCAGCTCATCGGGTACGGCGGACGCGGCGGAGGTCACCCGCCCAGTGTCCCAAGACTTCGATCGGTCCGCGAATCCGCGATGGGATCCCGCGGCCGACCTGAGGCGAGTCGTCGAGAGTGGAGGGGCTCAGGGGTTCTGGCCGGCCTTGGGCTTCTTGGGTTTGTCGGCCTTCTTCGTCTTCTTGGGCTTGGCGGGGTCGCTGATGTCGCCCTTCCACGCGATCGGGTCGAACTCCTGGACCGGCCGGAAGCTCACCGCCTCCAGCTCCCGGTTCTTCGCAGCCAGGTAGACCAGGCAGGAATCGAAGCTGTCTCCGCCCTCGAACTTCTCAGGCAGAGGCTGGGACGGGCATTTCTTGAAACTCGTGGTGAACGCCGAAGCCTGCAGCAGGGTGTCCTTGCTGTCCACGCCGTACAGCGGGACAGCGAACCCGCCCACATCCCCCTCGCCAAGGTTCTCGACACTGACGTCGACGTAGTACGGCGTCGAGGACTTGGTGGCCGCGTCCAGGATGAAGCCGGAGAAGTCCCCGAGACTGCCCAGCGCGACCTTGTCCACGCTTAGCTCCAGGACGGTCCCACGCTGCTGGTTCGGCTCGAACACCACGGTGGCAGTGTCTCCGAAACCCAGCTCCTCACCGCCCTCGGTCAACGAGGCGTCCTCGGGCACGTTCACCGTGGAGGTCACCGAGGGTGACTCCGACGCGGACGGTTCGGCCGCCCCGTCGTCGCTGCAGGAGGCAAGCAGCAGCCCGGCAAGGGTCGCGGTCACGACCACCCGGGTCATCGAAGCAGTGGTTGGTCCACGGGCTGGTTCACCGGCTGGGCTACGGAGGGTACGCACCCACTCATTGTGCATCCGCGACGCCGCGATTCCCGGCAGAACTCAGCAGCCGAGCAGACGTTCTGCGAAATAGCTCTTGATCTGGTCGAGGCCGATCCGCTCCTGTTTCATGGTGTCTCGTTCGCGCACCGTCACCGCGTCGTCGCCGAGGGTGTCAAAGTCGACGGTGACGCAGTACGGCGTACCAACCTCGTCCTGGCGGCGGTAGCGACGGCCGATCGCACCGGCATCGTCGAAGTCGACGTTCCACAGAGTGCGCAGGTCCGCGGCGAGAGACTTCGCCTTCGGCGAGAGGTCGGGGTTGCGCGAGAGCGGAAGAACGGCAACCTTGACCGGAGCCAGCCGCGGGTCGAGCTTGAGCACCGTGCGTTTGTCGACCCCACCCTTGGCGTTGGGCGCCTCGTCAACGGCGTAGGCGTCGACGAGGAACGCCATCATGGAGCGGTTCACACCGGCCGCCGGCTCGATGACGTACGGCGTCCAACGCTCGCCGCTCGCCTGGTCGAAGAACGAGAGGTCCTGCCCTGAGTGGCTGCTGTGCGTGGAGAGGTCGAAGTCCCCACGGTTCGCGACACCCTCGAGCTCGCCCCACTCCGAGCCCTGGAAACTGAAGCGGTACTCGATGTCGACGGTCCGCTTGGAGTAGTGCGACAGCTTCTCCGCGGGGTGCTCGTAGTGACGCAGGTTGTCGCGGTCGATGCCGAGGTCGACGTACCAGTCTGTGCGGGCGTCGATCCACTCCTGGTGCCACTGCTCGTCCCCACCGGGTTTGACGAAGAACTCCATCTCCATCTGTTCGAACTCGCGGGTGCGGAAGATGAAGTTGCCCGGGGTGATCTCGTTGCGAAAGCTCTTCCCGATCTGCCCGATGCCGAACGGGGGCTTGCGTCGCGAGGAGTTCATCACGTTGACGAAGTTGACGAAGATGCCTTGGGCGGTCTCGGGGCGCAGGTAGTGCAGCCCTTCGTCGGACTCGACCGGGCCCAGATAGGTCTTGAGCAGGCCGTTGAACATCCGTGGCTGGCTCCAAGCGTTCCTGTTGCCACAGTTGGGGCAGGCGATCAGCGCCATCTCGACATCATCTGGGTTGGCGATACCGCGCTTCTCCGCATAGGCCTCCTGGAGGTGGTCCTCGCGGTACCTCTTGTGGCACGACTCGCACTCGACAAGCGGGTCCACAAACGCTGAGACATGGCCGGATGCCTCCCAGACCGCGGGGGGCAGGATCACCGACGAGTCGAGTCCGACCACGTCGTCGCGCGACTGCACCATCGAGCGCCACCACGCGCGCTTGATGTTCTCCTTCAACTCCACACCGAGCGGACCGTAGTCCCAGGCCGACCGGGTGCCCCCGTAGATCTCGCCGCACGGGTAGACGAACCCGCGGCGTTTGCAGAGAGAGACGACATGGTCGATCTGTTTGGCTCTGGGGGTGGTCATGGCGGATCCGGCTCCATCTCGCGGGCACCGCCTGGCTGACGGGCAAGGTGAAAGGATAACGCCCGCAGCCTTGGTGCGTTACGGGCCAGGTCGAGGGTACCCAGATGGGTCAGCCCAACCGCTCAGCCCAACCGATCAGTCCAGTCGGCGCGGCAGGTCGCGATTCAACTCACCCCTCGCGGAAACGGGCTCGTAGGCCGACGGCTCGTCGATCGCTCGCGCCAGCACGCCGACGGCCTCGACCTTGACGTCGTACGACGAGAGCGCCCGACGGTAGCTACCGACGCTGGCCCATCGTGTCATCAGAAGCCATGTCGACGGTTCATCGATGTTGCGCCCCAGTGTGCCGTCCACGTAGCCGGGGCACGCGGCGAGCAGGTCGTGCGCACGGGTCACCTGTTCACGAAATGTCACGGCGTCCGCATCGTCGACCGAAAACCGGTTCACCACCAACACGCTGCCGACCCTACTGCCCGACCTCTCGGAGCGGAGGCGCAGACCTTGCCGCGCTGGGGGAATCGTCGGCCGGCTCCGCGAGCGCACCGGGAGAACTTGACAATGGTTCTCATTACAGTTGACAATCGTTGTCATGACGCTCCTTCGCCTGCTCGGCGCCGCCGTTGTTGTCACCTTCCTCAGTGGGTGCGGCGGCGGCTCCAGCCCCAGCGGGGAAGCGCCGACCGTGGTCACCGCCTTCTACCCGCTGCACTACGTGGCCGAGCGCGTGGCCGGCAAGCATGCCGACGTGCGGAACCTGACCTCCCCCGGGGTCGAGCCGCACGACCTCGAACTCACCGTGCAGCAGACGGCCGAGGTCGCGGACGCGGACGTCGCGTTCTACCAGAAGGAGTTCCAGCCGGCCGTCGACGAGGCGATCGAGCAGAGCGGCCCCGACCAGGTGGTCGAGACGACCGAGGTGGTGCCGTTGGGCGGCGACCCGCATTTCTGGCTCGACCCGATCAGGCTGAGCGAGGTCGCGGCCGCGTTCGAGCAGGAGATGGCACAGGTCGACCCGGAGCATGCGGCCGACTACGCGCGCAACCTGAACAGCCTGCAGGCCGACCTGGCGGGGCTGGACGACTCCTACCGGAACGGGCTCGCGCAGTGCGAGATCAGCACCGTGGTCGTCAGCCACGACGCGTTCGGGTATCTCGCTGAGTACGGTCTCGACTTCGAGCCGATCAGCGGCCTGTCCCCCGACGCCGAGCCCTCGCCCGCACACATCGCAGAGCTGCAAGAGCTGGTCCAGTCGCAGAACCTCACCACCGTCTTCTCCGAGACGCTGGCCAGCCGGGAGCTGGCCGACACGCTCGCGGGAGACCTCGGCATCGAGACCGACGTGCTTGACCCGATCGAGGGGCTGGGCGAGACCACCGCGGACGAGGACTACCTTTCCCTCATGCGCCAGAACCTGTCCGCCCTGCAGGAGGCGAACCGCTGCACATGAGTGAACCCGGCAGCATCATCGAGATCCGCGACGGAGCCGTCTCTCTCGGCGGGCGGCCCGTGCTGCGCGGTATCGACCTCGTGATAGGTCCGGGTGAGGTGGTTGTCGTCCTCGGCGCCAACGGCTCCGGGAAGTCGACGCTGGTGCGCACGATGATGGGACTGGTGCCGGCCCGTCGTGGCGAGGTCACCCTGTTCGGCGAGCCGGTGAGCCGGTTCAGGGACTGGAAGCGCGTCGGGTTCGTTCCCCAGCGGACCTCAGCCGCGGGCGGCTTACCCGCCTCGGTTTGGGAGATCGTCGCATCCGGCCGGTTGTCGCGGCGCTCACCACTGCGCCCGATGCGCACGCCGGACCGCGCCGCCATCGGCACCGCCATCGAGGCTGTCGGCCTGGCGGACAAGGCCAAGCACGGCGTCTCGACTCTCTCGGACGGACAGCAGCAGCGCGTCCTGATCGCCCGCGCGCTCGCCGGAGAACCGGACCTGTTCGTGCTCGACGAGCCGACCGCCGGTGTCGACCTGCAAAGCCAGCAGGCCTTCGCCGACGCCGTCGGGCTGCTCGCGCGCCGCGGAGCAACGATCGTTCTCGTCGCCCATGAGCTCGGTCCGATGGCGGAGCTGATCGGCCGCACCGTCGTGATGCGGGACGGACGGGTGGCCTACGACGGGACGCCGGTCGCGACCGCGCACGAGGTCGAGCACCACCACGGGCATCATCATCGCGACCTGAACAAGCACGGTTCCGACTACCTCCCGACGGTCTCCGCGCCGATCGGTGGCCCAGCGAACCCCGAGCGCCGCTCGTGAGCATCCTGCAGTACGACTTCATGGTCCGCGCGTTGCTCGGAGCCGTGTTCACCGGCCTCGCCGCGCCCGCCGTCGGCACGTACCTGGTGCAGCGACGACTGGCGTTGATGGGCGACGGCATCGGACACATCGCGGTCACCGGGGTCGCCCTGGGGCTGCTGACCGGCGCCTCCCCCACCATCACCGCCGTCGCCGTGGCAGTAGCGGGAGCCGTGCTACTGGAGGTGATCCGGGAGAAGGGGCGCACGAGCGGTGACGTCGCACTTGCGCTTCTGTTCTACGGCGGCATCGCCGGCGGTGTGCTGATCACCGGTCTGGCCGGGCAGGGCGCGTTGACCCTCAACTCCTACCTCTTCGGCTCCATCACCACGATCTCTTCGGGCGACGTATGGGCAACGGTCGGGCTCGCAGTCGTCGTGATCGTGCTGGCGGTCGGTCTGTCCCCGCAGCTTTTCGCGGTCGCGCAGGATCACGAGTTCGCGAAGGTCGCCGGTCTCAACGTGCGCTTCTACAACCTGCTGGTGTCGGTGATGGCGGCGGTGACGGTCACGGTCGCCATGCGCACCGTCGGGCTGCTGCTGGTCAGTGCGCTGATGGTTGTCCCGGTGGCGACCTCGCAGCAGCTCACCCGCGGCTTCCGGACGACCCTGCTGCTGTCCATGGTCCTCGGCACGGTGGCCTCGCTCGGTGGGGTGACCATCTCTGCCTACCTGCCAGTCGCGCCGGGTGCCACCATCGTGCTGCTCGCGCTGGCCGGGTTCCTGGCTGCCTGGCCGGTCGGGATGCTGATGCGACGCCGGGTCCGCCTGTCCGCTCCGTTCTCCCCGAGCGACCTGCACCGGGACCACACGGTCGCGAGGGAGGATCACGAGCACGAACATGGAGACGACTGCGGTCACCCGGCGGTCCAGCACGGCGACCATGTCGACTACGTTCACGATGGTCACCGGCACGTACCCCACGGGAGCCACTATGACGAGCACTGATCCGGTACTCCCCGGTGGCGCCCGACCGACCCGGCAGCGCCGTGCGGTGGCGGCTGCGTTGCAGTCTTTCGAGGACTTCCGCAGTGCCCAGGACATTCACGATCTGCTGCGGCGCAACGGGGAGAACGTCGGGTTGTCCACGGTCTACCGGACGCTTCAGGCGCTCACCGACGGCGGTGATGTCGACATGCTCCGCACCGAGGACGGCGAGGCCATCTACCGCCGGTGCAGCACCACACACCATCACCACCTCGTGTGCCGGTCCTGCGGTCGCACGGTGGAGGTGGAGGGCCCGACCGTAGAACGCTGGTCCGACGCGGTCGCGGCCGAGCACGGCTTCACCGACGTCAGCCACACCTTGGAGATCTTCGGAACCTGTCCCGCCTGCATGTAGCGACCCTCGCTGGTCGAGCCTGTCGAGACCACCCCGAGGCGCGACCACGCCCGGCAGACCGGTCAGCCCATCCAGCTTTGCCAGCGTCGCGGACGGTCTGCAAGCGGAATGCCGTTGGTGGAGCGTCCATAACCCCGCGTTACATGGGGGACCCCGCGTTACATGGGGGGCGTCGCGTTGCATGGGGGGGACGGGCGGCTTCATGCGTTCGGTTCCGCGTGACCGTAGCGACGGTCCCGCCGCGCGTAGGTGTCGATCGCTCGCCATAGGTCCCGCCTGTCCACGTCGGGCCAGAGCACGTCGCTGAAGACCAGCTCGGAGTACGCCGCCTGCCAGAGCATGAAGTTCGACAGCCGCTCCTCCCCCGACGTGCGCCAGACCATGTCGGCCTCGGCGAGCTCGGGCACATAGAGATGCTTCGCGAAGGTCCTCTCGTCCACCCCATCAGGATCTAGCCGTCCGGCCGCGACCTCGCGGGCGATCGAGCGAGCGGCATCGGCAACCTCGGCCCGGCCACCGTAGTTCACGCACATGGTCAACGTGAACACTTCGTTGTCACGGGTCAGGTCCTCGGCGACACGCAGCTCTTTGACCACCGACCGCCACAGCCGCGGTTCGCGACCCGCCCACCTCACACGCACGCCGAGCTCATGCATGTCGTCGCGGCGGCGACGGATCACGTCGCGGTTGAAGCCCATCAGGAACCGCACTTCGTCTGGCGACCGCCTCCAGTTCTCGGTGGAGAAGGCGTAGGCGGAGATCGCCTTCACGCCGATCTCGATCGCCCCTTCGACGACATCGAACAGCGAGTGCTCGCCCTGCTCGTGCCCGGAGGTCCGCGGCAGACCGCGCTCAGCGGCCCAGCGGCCGTTGCCGTCCATCACGATCGCCACGTGCCGCGGCACAACCTCGGCCGGGATCCTCGGCGGTGTCTCGCCCGAGGGATGCGGAGTGGGCGCACGGACCGCCCCCCGAACGGGGTGCTTCCGGCCTCGCGCCACGAGTGCTCCTTCCCGACCCTGATCAGCGTTCGACGTGGGACAGCGACTTGAGCCTGCGCTCCAGGTGCCATCCGAGGTAGGCCGCGACCAGTCCGCTGGCCTCCTTGCGATGGCGCGGGTTGCTCGCCTCGCTGACCGCCCAGTCCCCCTCCAGGAGCGCGCCGAGCAGCTCGACGGTCTCCGGCGCGGGACTTGCCGACCCGGGAAGCCGACAGCTCGGGCAGAGCATCCCGCCCGCGGCCGGGTTGAAGGAGCGGTGCGGACCAGCACGGCCACACCGCGCGCAGGTGTCGAAGGTGGGAGCGTAGCCGGCCACCGACAGCGACCGGAGCAGGAACGAGTCGAGCACCAGGCTCGGGTTCCGGTCCCCCGCGGACAGTGTGCGCAGTGCGCCGACCAGCAACAGGAACTGCTGCAGCGAGGGTTCCTTCTCTTCCACGACGAAACGCTCAGCGGTCTCCAGCATGACGGTGCCCGCGGTGTACCTCTCGTAGTCCGAACCGAGTTGTGCGGCGTACGGCGCCAGCGTCTCCGCCTGCGTGACGACGTCGAGTGAGCGACCTACGGCGAGCTGGAGATCGACGTGGGTGAACGGTTCGAGCCGCGACCCGAACCGGGACGTCGTGCGACGCACGCCCTTGGCCACCGCGCGCACCCGGCCGTTCGCGCGGGTCAGCAACGTGATGATCCGGTCCGCCTCACCCAGCTTCTGGGTGCGCAGCACGATCGCCTCGTCCCGATAGAGCCCCACCCGGGTCATTGTCCTCTGCCCGGCAACCCCAGTCGCAAGTGCAGTGGTCAGGTGGAGCGCACGTTGGTACGGGCACGTGTCGTGGCGCCCCAGCACTCTGCGACGAACGTGATGGCCTCGTCGTCGAGTCGGCCGGGGCGCAACCTCCACTCCAGAATCCCGTTGGCCTCCACGAACCGGGCATTGGGCATCTCGTCGGCGAGCATGGCTGCGTCCGCGAAGGGATGGATCGGATCCCGCGGGTGACCCACGATCAGCGCCGGCGCCGCCATTCTCCGACGCAGCTTGGACGGCGGGGCGATTCGGCCGAAGAAGATGCCGTGGATCGCGGCCGCCATGGGGGCCGGGCGCTGGTTGAGGGTGTCGAGCACGATGCCGGCCCAGAAGGGCACGAACCCACGTGGCACCATCTTGGTCGCTACGCGGAGCGCGGTGATGGAGACCGGCAGGAACCGGGCCGCGAACATCAGGGGCCCGAAGGCCATCAGGCCCGCCTCCAGCCCGTGGTCGAGCACCGGCATCTCGAGCAACAGACCCCTGACTCGTTCGGGTGCGAAGTCGGCGATCTCCAGAGAGACGTTCGAGCCCAGCGACGTACCTCCGATGACTGCCTGCTCGGCACCGAGGTGGTCCAGCAGGGCGATCACTTGCTCCCCGAAGGCGGTCATGGAGTACAGCTTCGGGTCGTTCGGGCGGTCGGAACGGCCGTGACCGAGCAGGTCCACCGTCACCACGTGGAAGCCCTGGGCAGCGATCGCACGGGCCAACGGCTGGTGCATCCGACGAGGCATCAGCTGTCCATGGATGAGCACCACCCAGCTGTCACCGGAGCCGTACTCGGTGTACTCCATCCGGTCGTCGTCGACGAAGAGCTGGCCGATGCGCTCGGATACCAAGGTCGCCATGGGTCCAACCTAGGTCACGTTCGGCTAGCGTCGGGTCCATGAGTGGTCGACATCTCCCGCCGGTTCACGTGGTCGCGATGGGTGTTTCGGCGACTGGGAAGACCACGGTGGCCCAGGCGCTGGCCGAGGAGCTCGACCTGGAGATGATCGAGGGCGACAACTTCCACTCCCCCGCCAACATCGCCAAGATGGCGGAGGGGGTGCCGCTGACCGACCAGGACCGGCTCCCGTGGCTGCGCAGTCTGGCCGACCTTATCGAGCAGCGGGACGCTGAGGAGACCTCGACGGTCCTGGCGTGCTCGGCGCTGCGGCGTTCCTACCGGGACGTCCTGCGCGGAGCCTCATCCAACTCCGGGCTGTTCTTCGTCCACCTGCATGCCGACTTCGCCGTCCTGCTCGACCGGATGGGTCACCGCACGAAGCACTTCATGCCGGCATCGTTGCTGGAGTCGCAGTTCGAGACACTCGAGCCTCTCGAGACCGACGAGCCCGGCGCGCTCGTCGATGTGACAGCGCCGCTGGACGAGGTGGTCGCCGAGGCGGTGCGGTCTGTGCTCGCCCACGCGCCACGCTAGGAACGACCTCTCATTCGGATGCGACCGACACGACAGACTGTTCGCGAAGCTCGACCGCGCCCTCTGATGTGAGTGGCAGTCGGACACGCACCGTCGTTCCGACACCCTCCTGGCTGTCGACGTCGATGGTCCCCCCATGGCCCTCGACGATGAGCTTGGTGATCACCAGGCCCAGACCGACACCGGGGATTGCGCGCTCCTGCGCGCTCGTGGCGCGAAAGAACTTCGTGAACATCTGCTGTTGGTCCGCCAAGGAGACTCCGATCCCGGTGTCGCAGACCGTGAGCAGCACCCCGTCGCCCTCCTGCTCGAGGTCGAGGCCGATGCTTCCACCAGCCGGGGTGTACTTGATCGCGTTCGACAGCAGGTTCTCCACGACTTGGATGAAGCGCTCCACATCAACGCTCGCCAGGGGCAGGGGAGCGATCTCGGCCCGAAGGCGCACCTGCGCTTCCGCAGCACACGGGCCCGACTCGGCGACGCTGCGCCGGACCACGCTGGCGAGGTCGGTCCGTTCCAGCGAAAGATGCAACGAGCTGTCCTCGGCTTGCGCCGTGGTGAGCAGGTCGGAGACGAGCAGCAGCAACCGTTCAGCGTTGCGGCCGACCACGCTAAGGCGGTGGTTGACCTCCTGGGACAGCTCAGCAGAATCGTCGCGGATCAGGTCGATGTAACCGATGATCGACGTCAACGGCGTTCGCAGCTCGTGGGAGACCGACGCGACGAACTCGTCCTTGATCTGCAGGGCGTGCATCAGCTCGGTGACGTCCTTGTAGGCAAGCACGGCGCCGTCGAACTCGCCGGCGCCGTCGAACACCGGCCGTGCCGACACCGAAAGCGCCCTGCGTTCGGCCGGCTCCTCGCCGACCCAGATCGTGCAGTCCGAGAACGCCTCGCCCCGGGTCGCACGAACCGTTGGCATCTGGTCGTAGGTCAGCGGCGCCAGGCTGTCCTCGGAGTAGGCGAACCCGAGCTGTCCCGCCGCGCCGGCGTGACCCTCCGGATAGCTGAGGTCGAGAAACTCCCGGTGTCGAGGGTTGAACGACTCGTAGCTTCCGTCGGCGCTGAGCGCGAGAAGTCCGACGTCGACCGTGTCCACGATGGCCTCCCCCAGCTTCCGTTGCTTGGTGACCACCGCGAGCGCCCGTTCGAGCTGCGCCCCCTGCTCCTCAAGCTTCGCCCGTTGGCTGGCCCAGATCTCAGCGGTGGCATCCATGGTCATCGCCGTCATGAAGGCGACGGCCGGCATCAGGATCGCGCGCGACCACCCTTCCAGCGACGTGCCGAAGTAGAGAATGCTCGGGATCGTCAGGACCACGATGCTGGCCAGGATGACGATGCCGACTCCGCGCGCACGAAACACCAGCCCGAGCCACATGGCGGGGAACACCACCAGAACTCCGACGGCGCCCACCTCCGGATTGAGCCGGAGGAGACCTATCCCGGCGAGGTCGAGGAGCGGGATCGAGACCAACGCCAGCGCGGGCAATCGCGACCAAGGAGCCGCGAAGGTGAACAAGGTAGCGAGAGCGACCACGGCGATGCCCGACATCATCAACGGATGCGCCAACAGCTCCGCCCTGAACACGATGAGCAGCAGCACGAACGCAAGAACCGGCACCAGGAACGCCACCTGAGGAGCGCGTGGGTCGCCGGTGATCATTTTGCCGATCCGGTTCGTGATCGGCGACGAGTAGCCCATGTCCGCTCCCCTCAGCTGACCTCCGCCGGATGACCCCGCGGTGGCTGCGGCCAATCCAAGAATCTCAAAGCCGGCGCCCGATTGTGACTGTTTTGCGCATTTCGGGGAAGTGTCGCGCTCTTCGCAACGCGATGACATGCTCTCTCGAGTGAGATTGCGCGCCCAACCGCGATGAGTCGGGTCGACATCCGGCTCGTCGACGCTGAAGCATGGGCAGCCTGGCGGCAGATCCGGCTGACGGCCCTCGCGGACACGCCGACCGCGTTCGGTTCGACGTACGAGAGCGAGATTGGCTTTGTGGAGTCCGACTGGCGCAGCCGGCTCGGGCAGGGCGGACCTGCCGTCCTGGCTCTCGGAGCTGGCGAGCCGGTGGGTATGGGCGCGGGTTACCAGGACCTCGAGGGGTGGCTGCACCTGGTGGCGATGTGGGTCGACCCGCGCTGGCGTGGCCACCGGGTGGGATCGCAGATCCTCGAGGAGCTCGTCGGTTGGGCAGGTCAGCGCGGCCTGCGCTCGCATCTCGACGTGACGATCGGCAACCCGGCCGCACAGCGATTCTACGAGAGGTTCGGCTTCGTCGGGACCGGCGAGGCCAGACCCCTGCGCCCCGGCTCGACGCGCGTGGTGGAGCGGATGGTCCTGCCGCAGTAGCGCCGCCTACACCCGGTTCACCGCGGAGATCACCGCCCGCAGCGAGGCGGTGACGATGTTCGGGTCGAGCCCGACCCCCCACAGGATCTGGTCACCGACCGCGCATTCGACGTACGCCGCGGCGATCGCGTCACCGCCCGCGGACAGCGCGTGCTCGTGGTAGTCGAGCACCCGCACATCGGTGCGGCCCGCGTAGACGGGGTTGCCGGAGCGTTGCTCGCTCGCCACCAGCTCGTTGAGCGCCGCGACGAAGGCCGCGATCGGACCGTTGCCGGTCCCCTCGAGGGTGCGCATCTCCCCATCGACGTACACGTTGACGCTCAGCGCGTCCTTCTCACCGGCCGCGGAGGAGGTGTGCACCGAGTTGAGCTTCAGCGGGGTCTCCCGGTCGAGGTACTCGGCCTTGAAGTCCGTCCAGATCGCCTCGGGCGACATTTCGCCACCCTCGCCGTCGGTGTGCCGCTGGATCACCCGGCTGAACTCGATCTGCAGCCTGCGCGGCAGGTCGAGATTGCGCTCTGACTTCATGATGTAGGCCACGCCGCCCTTGCCGGACTGGCTGTTGACCCGGATCACCGCCTCGTAGGAGCGACCGACGTCCTTCGGGTCGATCGGCAGGTACGGCACCCCCCATGGGTGCTCGGCTGCCGGTACGCCGGCCGCCGCGGCGTCGCTCTCGAGGGCCTCGAACCCCTTCTTGATCGCATCCTGGTGCGAGCCCGAGAACGCCGTGTAGACCAGGTCGCCACCGTAGGGGTGACGTTCGTGGACCGGCAGCTGGTTGCAGTACTCCACGGTGCGACGGACCTCGTCGATGTCGGAGAAGTCGATCTGCGGGTCGACGCCCTGGGTGAACAGGTTCAGTCCCAGGGTCACCAGACACACGTTGCCGGTGCGCTCCCCGTTGCCGAACAGGCATCCCTCGATCCGGTCCGCACCGGCCTGGTAGCCGAGCTCAGCGGCCGCGACCGCCGTACCCCGGTCGTTGTGCGGGTGAAGGGAGAGCACTACGTTCTCGCGGTTGTTCAGGTGCCGGTTCATCCACTCGATGGAGTCGGCGTACACGTTCGGCGTCGCCATCTCCACCGTCGCCGGCAGGTTGATGATCACCGGCTTGTCCGCCGTGGGCTCGAACACCTCGAGCACCTCGTTGCACACACGCGCCGCGAACTCGAGCTCAGTCCCCGTGTAGGACTCGGGGGAGTACTCGTAGAACACGGTCGTCTCGGGCATCGACTCCTCGAACTTCTTGCACAGGCGGGCACCGGTGACCGCGATGTCGGCGATCCCATCCATGTCCAGGCCGAACACCACGCGTCGCTGCAAGGTCGAAGTGGAGTTGTAGAGATGGACGATCGCCTGCTTGGCTCCGCGGATCGCATCATAGGTGCGCTCGATCAGGTGTTCGCGTGCCTGCGTCAGCACCTGGATCACCACGTCGTCGGGGATCAGGTCTTCCTCGATGAGCAGCCGGACGAAGTCGAAGTCGTTCTGGCTCGCGCTGGGGAAGCCGACCTCGATCTCCTTGTAGCCCATGGCCACGAGCAGATCGAACATGCGTCTCTTGCGTGGCGGCGTCATCGGGTCGATCAGGGCCTGGTTGCCGTCCCGCAGGTCCACCGCGCACCAGCGTGGTGCCGCCGTGATGGTCCTGTCCGGCCATGTGCGCTCGGATAGGTCGATGGCGGGGAACGGGGAGTACCTCTGGAACCGCATGCCGCTGGGCTCCTGAGGATTTGGCCGGTGGGGATCGGCCTGCTGGGGATTGGGCCGCTGGCGGTTTGCTTCGGTGTTCATGGGTTCTCGCTTTGCTCGTCTGGGTGTGTCCGGCAGGCAACGACGAGACTCCGCAGCGAGGGGGTCCGGAGTTCCGACTAGTCGGGGCGAACCTCGCTGCGGCAGCGAAGGAGAAGCGCGCACCACATGGTTGGACCAGCCTAGCGGATCGTCGCGGTTGACGGGCAACCAGTTACGTCGACCCTTATCATGGCAAATGTGAATAATGTCGTGCGGGCAGCCGCGATGGGAGCAGGCTGGCTCATCGGCGTCACGACGGCCTCGGTAATGGTTACGAATGGCCAGTCCGAAGCGCGCACCAACCTGATCGAGGGCTTCGAAACGCGCGCGGACGCCGGTGCCGCGTTGGTCTCCGCCTACGCACGGGACACCTTCACGCTCGAGCGCCGGATCGCCGCAGCGCTGCCGCCGGTCGGATCGACGATGCCACACTGGCACGCGCGACGGAGCTGACCGGTTTCGCTGCCGTAGTGCTGCTCGACCAGAGGGGACGGGTAGTCGCGGGCAGCCCCTCCGACCCGTCTCTGCGCGGGGTGCGGCTCGCAAGCAAGTACCCACACCTCGCCGCAGCGTTGACGGGCACACCGACCGTCTCGGACGTCGTGGTTTCCGCGGTGGATCGCGAACCGATCGTGGCCTTCGCACTCCCCCTGGACAACGGTCGGCGCGGCGTGTTGTCAGGAGGGTTCAGCTTCAAGGACAGTCCACTCCAGAACTATCTGTCGACCTCGCCGATTCCGGGGACCCGTGGTTACATCGTCGACAGTGCCGACGTGCCGGTCGTCTTCGCGGGTGAGGGTGCCGGCCGTGACCTCGGCGACATCGACGTCGAGCAGGCGCTGTCTGGGCCTCGCGTCGTTGGCGACCGGGTCACCGTTGCGGCCCCGATCGCGGGGACTCCCTGGCGGCTGATCCTCAACGCGCCGGTCGAGTCGGTGACTGCCCCCGCCACCAGCAATGACAACATCTCCTGGGGCGTGCTGGTTGGCGCGGCCCTGCTCACCCTGCTCGGACTGGTGTTGCTGGGACGGAGCGCCGCAGCCCGCACCCGCTCCAGGGAGGCGCAGGCCGAGGCCGACCAGCGGTTCCGACTGACCGTGGAGAACGCCCCGATCGGGATGACCATGGTGCGCCTGGACGGCACGTTCCTCGAGCCCAACCAGCAGCTGTGTCGCATCCTTGGCTACGCCCCCGAGCAGCTCTGCGCGATGACCTTCCAGGAGATCACCCACCCCGACGACCTGGAGTCCGACCTGGCCCTGCTGGACCGGCTGCGCGCGGGCGAGATCTCTCACTACGAGATGGAGAAGCGCTACATCAGGCAGGACCACAGCTTCGTGTGGGCCCGGCTGACGGTCAGCCTCGTCAGAGATAGCCACGACCGACCTCTGCACTACGTCAGCCAGGTCGAAGACGTGACCGAGATGCGCGCGGCTCAGGAGAAGCTCGAGCAGAGAGCGCTCTACGACCCGCTCACCGGCCTGGCTAACCGCGGCCTCCTGATCGACCGGATGACGCACGCATTGGCTCGTCGCGATGACGACGACCTGGTTGCTGTGGGATTTTGCGACCTCGACCATTTCAAGCGGATCAACGACTCCCTGGGTCACCATGCTGGCGACACCCTGCTCCGCGAGGTCGCGCGCCCAATCCAGGGCGCCGTCCGTGGCAACGACACGGTTGCTCGGATGGGCGGCGACGAGTTCGTCCTGCTACTGCCCGATGTGGAGTCGCTGGCCACCGCACAGGCCATCATGGAACGCGCTCGCCAGGCCGTCCAAGAGCCCATTCAGGTCGGTAGCAATTCGTTGGGCATCGGGATCAGTGCCGGCCTGGCGATCAGCAGCGCGGGCCGGTCAGCCGAGATGCTGCTCCGTGACGCAGACACGGCGATGTACGCCGCCAAGGCGAACGGCCGCTCCCGATGCGCTGTCTACACCTCCGCGATGCGTAGCCGTGCCCTCATGCACCTCTCCGTCGAGTCCGAGCTGCGCAGGGCGATCGAGTGCGACGAGTTCGAGCTGCACTACCAGCCGATCGTCAAGCTGGTGGACCCGCAAACGGTGGCCTACGAGGCGTTGGTGCGTTGGCGTCACCCCAACCGAGGGCTCCTCCTGCCGGGCGCGTTCCTCGAGGTGGCAGAAGAGTCACAGCTCATCGGTGAGCTCGGGGCACTGGTGCTCCGGCACGCCTGCCAGTTCCTCGCACAGCACCCACAGGCGTCTTGGCGCGTGTTCGTCAACGTCTCTCCCGTCGAGCTCGGTCGGGGCCTCGACGGCGTGGTCATCACCGAGCTCGAAGCAGCTGACGTGCCGGCGTCTCGCCTCGGCCTAGAGATCACCGAGAACGGTGCCCTGAACGCCACCGGCTCCAGCCTCGCCGAGATGAAGCGGCTACGCGCAATCGGCATCGAGATGCTGATGGATGACTTCGGCACCGGATACTCGGCGTTGAGCAGCGTGCTGACCACGCCGATCACCGGGATCAAGCTGGACCGGTCGTTCACCGCCCAGCTTGGCGACGGTGGAACCGCCGACCGGATCACGTCCACTGTGGCCAACCTGGTGCAGAGTCTCGGGCTGCATGGAGTTGCTGAGGGCATCGAGACCGAGGAACAGCGGTCGCAGGCGTTGAAGCACGGGTGGACGCACGGCCAGGGCTACCTGTTCGCTCGGCCCAGCCGGCCAGGTCCCTCATCCTCCCTAGACCGACAGCCACGATGATGGTCCTGGCACCGGGCACGCCACCACGGGTCATCTCGGCTGTCAACGGTTGATCTGGCCGAACACTTGGGCGCGATCATCGCGGTTCGCCCTTCGACCCGGGCGGGTACGCTTTCCAGGATGCTCTCCGTCGACTCGTGAGGTTGTCCGTGCTCCGCGCTATCGCCGCACCGCTCGCGGCACTCCTGCTCGTCGCCGTCCCCGCGTGCGCCCAGATCGAGCCGGTGAGCGAGCAAGAGGACATCGACTCGATCGAGACGCCGATGCTCGGCGCCTGCCGGGTCCTCACCGCCGAAGACGTCGACGAGTCCAGCAACGCCTCGGAGGTGGTCGAGTGCACGGACGACCACACCGCCGAGACCTTCGCCGTCGGGACCTTCCCGAAGAAGCTGACCGAGGACGCTGAGGCGGACAGCCCCGACCTGGGCGCCTATATCTTCACCACCTGCGGCAGACGCTTCGAGGCGTTCCTCGGCGGTGAGGAGAGCACGGTGATGCGCTCCACGCTGACCTGGGCATGGTTCCGGCCCTCCGACGAGGCCTGGGACCAGGGCGCCCGGTGGTATCGCTGCGACGTGTTCGGCGGCGGCGAGCAGGCCCAGGAGGTCTTGAGCCTCCCGAAGACTGCCAAGGGGGTACTGCTCGGCGTCCCCGACGACCAGTGGATGACCTGCGTCAACGGTCCGGTCGTGATGGGCGCCGTCAAGATCCCCTGTTCGGAGCCGCACACGTGGCGGGCGGTCACCACGATCCAGCTCGGCACACCGGAGGACCCCTACCCGGGCGACCGGCTCGTGGAGGTGCGCACGCGTGACTTCTGCTCGGACTCGGTCGGTGCCTGGATGAACTACCCCATCGACTACGACTTCGGTTACACATACTTCCACGAGGGCGAGTGGAGTGTGGGCAACCGCCGCTCGATCTGCTGGGCCCAGACGGATCAGTGACGGACCGATCACCGGTTGGGACGAGTCGTGATTCCGGCACTGGTCCAGCCGGACGGCCAGCGACCTGGTCGGTGATCACATCTCCTGTCAGGGTCTTGCGGCGGCGCTGCCAGTACACCCTGCCCGGTGCATGGGTCGCGCTCGTTCTCGTGTGTCTGTCGTTCACGCCATCCCTTCTCCCGCGCAGCTCGTTGTTCCAAGGCATCGTCAGTGGGATCACTGCCGTGGTCGGCTATGGCGTCGGGGTGTTCTTCGCGTTCGTGTGGCGAGAGTTCGCCGACCGTGGCCCACGAACCCCGGGTCGACGGTCCTGGGGGATCTATTTCGTCTCCGCGACAGTGGCGCTGGTGATCTGCGTGGTGGTTGGTCGACGATGGCAGAACCAGCTCCGCGATCTGGTGGGACTTCCGTCGGAGCAGCTGCTGCGCATCCTGCTGATTCCCTCGTCGCCGTTGTGGTCTTCGTCGTCGCCGTCGCCGTGGGCCGAGCCGTGAGCACGGCGTACCGGGGGGTCTCTGGCCTTCTGGAGCGCCGGATGGGTGCTCGTGCAGCCCGTGCAACGGGCCTGGTGACGCTCACCGTCGCGACGGCGATGCTTTTCAGCGGGGTGCTCTGGGACGGCCTGATCGCGTTAGCGGACCGCACCTACGCCGTCCGCGACATGACCACCCCGGCAGGCCTCCAGAAACCCACCACCGGGCTGCGGTCGGGGGGTCCGGGATCACTGGTGTCGTGGGACTCGTTGGGCCGCGAGGGACGGGTGTTCACCGGCAGAGGACCGACGGCTGACGAGATCTCGGCTTTCACGGGAACCGCCGCAGAGGAACCCATCCGTGTGTTCGCCGGCTACTCCTCTGCCGACGACGTTGAGTCTCGGGCTGAGCCGGCAGTGCGTGACCTCCAACGCGCAGGCGGATTCGAACGATCTCAACTGCTGATCGTCACAACGACAGGCACCGGATGGGTCGAGCCGAGCTCGGTCGGCAGCTTCGAGTACATCACCGGCGGCGACTCGGCGATCGTCGCGATGCAGTACTCCCACCTGCCGTCGTGGTTGTCCTTCCTCGTCGACCAGGACAAGGCGCGTGAAGCGGGACGCCAGCTGTTCGACGAGGTGTACTCACGGTGGTCCCGGCTGCCCGAGGGCAGCCGACCCGAGCTGCCGGTGTTCGGTGAGAGCCTGGGCTCGTTCGGCGGTGAAACCGCCTTCAGTGGCGAGTACGATCTTGCGAACCGCACGGATAGAGCGCTCTTCGTTGGCCCCCCGAGCTTCAATCCGATGTACCGGGACTTTGTCGACGAGCGGGACGCGGGCAGCTCGGAAGTGGAGCCGACCTACAAGGGCGGCCGCACCATCCGCTTCAGCAACCGTCCTCGCAACGACATCCCCCCCGAGGGTGCCCCCTGGTCGGACACGCGGGTCCTGTACCTGCAGCATCCCTCGGACCCGATCACCTGGTGGAGCCCCGATCTCCTGTTGCACGAGCCCGACTGGCTGCACGAACCACCCGGCCGCGACGTCCTGGACGAGATGGTGTGGATTCCGGGCGTCACCTTCTGGCAGGTCAGCGCCGACCTCGCGCTCGGGTTCGGCATGCCGCCTGGTCACGGCCACACGTTCACCGGGGAGCACGTCGACGGCTGGGCGGCCGTCCTGCAGCCAGCGGGCTGGACGTCGGGCAAGGCGGACCGGTTGCGAGGAATCATCCGCGACGGATCGTGAGCCAGCTAGAACCCGAGGCGACGAAGCTGCTTGGGGTCACGCTGCCAGTTCTTGGCGATCTTCACATGCAGGTCGAGATAGACCGGCGTACCCAACATCGCCTCGATCTGTTTGCGGGCGGTGGTGCCCACCTCCCGCAGGCGAGCGCCCTTGTGGCCGATCACGATTCCCTTCTGCGAGGACCGTTCGACGAAGACGTTGGCGTGGATGTCGAGCAGCGGCCGGTCCGCGGGGCGCCCTTCGCGCAGGCCCATTTCCTCGACCACCACCGCGATCGAGTGCGGTAGCTCGTCGCGCACGCCCTCGAGGGCGGCCTCACGCACGAGCTCCGCCACGATGGCCTCCTCCGGGGCGTCGGTGAGATCGCCGTCGGGGTAAAGCTGTGGCCCTTCGGGAAGCTGCGCGACGAACAGGTCTGCCAACAGGTTGACCTGGTCGCCCGACTGTGCGGACACCGGGACGATCTCCTCCCAGGCGGTCAGCGTCTCCTCGCCGAGCCGGGCGATGTCCAGCAGGTGCGCGCCGAGCCTTTTCGGAGTGGCCAGATCCGACTTGGTCGCCACGGCGAACTTGATCGCGCGCCGCACCTTCGCCAGCTCGGTGACCAGGAACCTGTCGCCAGGCCCGACCTTCTCGTTGGCCGGGAAACAGACCGCGACGATGTCCACCTCCGCCCACGTCGACTTCGCCAGGTCGTTGAGGCGCTCCCCGAGCAGCGTCCGTGGGCGGTGCAGGCCCGGGGTGTCGACCAGCACGAGCTGCGCGTCGCTCCGGTGCACGATGCCACGAACAACGGTCCGCGTGGTCTGCGGCTGCGACGAGGTGATCGCCACCTTCGTGCCCACCAATGCGTTGGTCAGCGTCGACTTGCCGGCGTTGGGGCGACCGACGAAGCAGGCGAAGCCACTACGGAACGGCTCAGACGGTTCTGGCACGCAGCCCATTGTCCCCCAGGGCATTGCGCTGCGTCATCGGTGCCGCGATATCGCATCAGCGATCGCATCAGCGATTCCGGGGCACTGCCGGCCCTACCGTGGCGGAGCGGAGATTCGGTGCCTGCCTCCTCAGCCTCGTGGGCAACAGTTTCATCAAGGTATGCAGGCGAACCTGCACGTCCCACGACGAGTTCGTCATGGGGAGTGCAGGATTGTCGTGGGAAGTCGTCCGCGTCAGCGTCCCGTCGTTGTAAGGACGTCATCCCACCCGCGCGCTCCAGCGACCAGAACGTATGACGTCCGACGGATGCTGTTGCGCGGTGGGATGCCTGTTGTGCTGTAGAGCGTGGGCAGGGACCCGATGCGTTGGGCTGGGAGCCGGATCGCGGGCATCTTGCGTGGTTCACCTTTAACGTGGTCGAGCAGGGGCAACGATCGACCCTGTGTGCCTGTTGCAATATTTGAAGGCTCGGCGTGAGCCTTACCTGACAACGGCCTCTCGCTGCTGGGGGCCCCTCCGCACCGTCTGCCCGGTCGTTGCGACCGAGCGGACGATCAGCAGTAGGCCGAGCAGGATCAGCACCGCGCCGAGGAGCCCGGTCAGTCCCAGGGTCTCGCCTAGCAGGGCATAGGCCAGCCCCGCCGCCACGACGGGCTCGATCAGAGCGAGGGTGGATGCGGTGCTGGAATGCACGCCGCGCAGCCCCCTGTTGAACAGGCTGTAGGCGACCAGGGTCGCGAACACCGCCAGATAGATGACCAGCGCCGCACCGTCGACCGAGGCCACCCATGAGACGTCGCCGCACAGCAGCAGCGGCGCGGCGACGAGAGCGGAGATGGAGAATGCGACCGCAAGGTACGACTGTGTGTCCAGGTTCCGCGCAGCCGCTACATTGCCCGAGACGATGTAGGTCGCGTAGCTGGCGGCGGCGCCGAACGCGAGCAGGATCCCCACCGCGGAGGGGGGTGAAGCGCTCGCCAGCTGACCCACAACGAGCAGCACGAGTCCGGTGACGGCGACGGCGGTGGCAAGCACCCACAGCCAGCTGACCTGCCGCGTGAAGAGGCCCGTCAGGATGGGCGTCGCGCCGATCGCAACGAGCGTGCCCACCGCGACTCCGGCTTCGGTCATGGCTCCCAGGAAGCACAGGTTGAAGGCGACCTGGCTGATGCCGGCGAACCAGGTCGGCGCCTGACGCAGCGAGGTCGACAACACCGAGAAGAGCCCGGTGACCACTGCGGCCAGCATGAGCAGGAGCGCACCCAGAAGCAGCCGCACCGCGGCGAGCTGAGGGGTGGGTACGTCGGGGCCCAAAGCCTGCGCCGTACCGATGGTCCCGAACAGCGCTGCGCCCGAGAGGACCAGCGCGGCCGACGTGACGCGGCTGCCCGCGTGTGTGTCACTGCTGGTCAACGGGCCAGCCGCTCAGCCCAGCCATTCGGCACAGCCACTCAGCTCAGCCATTGGGGTCGTAACGGGAACCCAGCGCGGCCATCGTCGTCGGTCCGCACGGCGAGTACCTGGTGCAGCTGGACCTCGTTGCGCTCGAAGCCGATCCGCGACCCGGCCATGTACATGCCCCACACCTTCGCCGTGCCGAGGCCCACCTCGTCGACGCAGGCGTCCCACTGCTCGACCAGGTTGCGGCACCACGCGCTGAGGGTGAGTGCGTAGTGCTCGCGCAGGTTCTCCTCGTGACGTACCTCGAGCCCGGTGTCCTGGATCTCGGAGATGATCCGACCCGAGCCGGTGAGCTCACCGTCGGGGAAGACGTACCGGTCGATGAAAGCACCCACCTCCTTCGACCGGTTGTCCGGACGGGTGATGCAGTGGTTCAGCACCCTTCCGCCGGGGAGCAGCTTGTCCTTGACGAAGCCGAAGTACGACGGATAGTTGCGCACCCCGATGTGCTCGGTGAGACCGATCGAGCTGACCGCGTGGAAGCCGGTGTCGCGGATGTCGCGGTAGTCGCCGAACCTCACCTC
>Ga0209587_1000132_pt1 | contig 35550 bp, 32 predicted proteins | sample NGEPerD_2_FD_184512 | JGI IMG/M metagenome (GOLD analysis project Ga0209587, IMG submission 184512) | Arctic peat soil microbial communities from the Barrow Environmental Observatory site, Barrow, Alaska, USA - NGEE PermafrostL1-D... | ecosystem: Environmental > Terrestrial > Soil > Wetlands >...
AACCACAAAGACTTGGGCTTCATCCGGATACTGCCCAAGCAGATCGCGCAGCTCCTTAACTGTCATTTATCCTGCCTCCTTCGGTTGATCGTGCGCTCCACCAAACAGGCCGTCCTCGATTTTTAGAAGCGTGTCGCATACGAATTTAATATTATTGCGGTTCCCACTGAGTAGCATCCGCAACACCTGGGCGCGATTCGTGTCTAGTTTCGAACAAAGAAGATCCAGTTTTTCAATGCTCTTTTCGTCAAGGTTGACAGTGATTTGTTTTTTCTCGGCCATTACGCACAGCTCCTTTTAAATTTTCATCACACATTAATATTAAATTAATATTAATGTGTGATGATTTTCTTATGTTCAATGCTTGTTTAATACCACGTTTTAGGGTCAATAACGTGCAGCCATTCCTCGCGATCGTTATGTTCGTACTCGAATCTTAGGTAGGTTTTAGCTTTGCCCTGGATCATTTCAAGGTGCGTATAGTCATCGTCCTTCCAGGATCGGTGAGCAGTCTTTAATCCATTTTTGTCGATGGCTATGACGAGTCCACCGGCAACGGTGAGATAATCGTCACCTGGATTTTCTACGGCATAGTCAAAATCCTCAACAAAATAAATTCCTTTGGGGATCAAGGCCATTCTCGAATCTAACCCAAGACCATTGAGAAAATTGACGATGAACTTTTCATAGAGAAGTTTGTTCAGATCGTCAAGCCTGGTATATCCTGCCACTTCCTTAAAGTCAATTCCATGAGTCTTCAGCAGATCGTCCGCAGTCTTTAGCTTGTAATCCTTTAGGCCATTGACCTCGTATAGCTTTTCAAGTTGGAACCTATTCATTTAGCTGACCTCCTTGAATCTTTTCTACTCTTTATCTAATGTTATTATACTATCATCTTAATATTAAGTCAATAGTATTAAAAAGTTAAATTAAACTGTTACAAAAGAATGATAATGTGCAAACGTTTGCACATTATCATTATCAAACAATCGGCTTGTGCCGAATTCGGCACAAGCTGAAATCGGAAGGACAAGGGATGTTGTTGCCGAGAAATCTGGATTCGGTGGTCATTTCTGTACGCCTATCCGTTCCACAAGGTGCACCCTGTGTGACGGTAAATATTAATGGGAATTGCCTTGTATTTTGCGTTGCATAAAGCTACAAAAACATTTTTGAGATGGATTATAAGTAAAATGGAACTTATGGGCCATAGGGGGTACTCATGTAGCACTCTGAGTTTCGTACTCCGCGACTCGTCTATAGAACGTGTTCCGTTTCATACCAAGTAGCTCCATAGCCCGAACTGCTGTTATGTTATTAGCTTTCCACTCCTTGTAAATCTTCGCAAGTTTGTCATTTTCAATTTTCTTCCTACCTTTGTACACACCCTTCTGTTTCGCGATTGCGATCCCTTCCCTTTGCCTGTCGAGGATGTATGATCTTTCAAGTTGAGCCATCGCTCCGAATACCGTCAACATGAAAATACCTGCGTCTGTGCTGGTATCTATATTTTCTTTTTTACTGATAAACTTAACTTTATTTTGTTTTAGTCTTTCAACTAACTCCAATAAATCCTTCGTATTTCTTGCGAATCTGCTTATGCTTTCAACGATCACTGTATCGCCTTCCCTGGCATATTGAAGCATCGTTTGAAGCTCTGGCCTGCTAGTGTCCTTGCCACTTGCCTTATCTAAATAGATTTTGTCTACGCCTAGATCCGCCATTAATACTTCTTGTCTCGCCGTATTTTGTTCTGCTGTACTTACCCTTACGTATCCGATTTTCATCTTTGAAACACCTCCCCCTAATACTTAACACCTCAATTATATCAAAGTGTTTCAATAGGATCAATATTATAAATGAAATGTTTCATAATATATTTACAAGGCCTAATGAAATATGCTTACTAAGTTCACTAAGGTATGCTCTTATACCACGGAAATTCTAGCCATAATTCAATCGTCTGGTCATTCTCCTGCCGATTTCTATGCGGCAGGAAAGGCTCCATTATCGGCTTCTACTCCAGCTCCAACCCCCAAGGCAACACCTACACAGACTCCTACGTCTACTCCCGCGCCAACGCCAACGCCAACACAGGCAACTACCCCAACAACCCCAGTAGTGGCCCCAGTGCAGGCGGTTTCTCCTCCGAAGGCGGTACAAGAACATGTCGATCAAGCATCAGATCCTCACTCTATGACTGCCGCAACTATAGCGAAACTCGACGCAGCAAAACAGGCAACGGAAGAGAAAGCTCAGACTAATGCCGATAATTGGAAGCATTATCTCGTTTACGGATTTTTGATCTTGGGGTTGACTCTTTCAATCGGATTTCTCGCCGTCATCTATTTCCGCGAGTGGAGGGAGAGAAGGAGAAAATGAGAAAACTAATCATAGTCCTAACCACCCTTATCCTACTCATTTTTCCTACCCTAGCCTCTGCCCAAGTCACTCTCCCCACATGGGACTACGACAGCCAGCGCACGGCAACGAGTCAATCTTCTTATTCTACTGACCCGTGGGTTATCCCGGCGAACTCGGGTAAAGCCCTATCATATACGTCTTGGCCCACCATCATTTATGTACCTCAGTTGACCGAAGGTTATGCCAAAGACCCTGTAACCCAGGTCTCACCCGATCCGACCATGCACACTTTTTCTCAGTTTTCATCGACCACAGCCGTCGTGACGAATGGTATGACTCTATATCAGTACACGTGGGATGATGGTGGTTGGGGGCATGTATGGGAATACACATTGCAGTCTGGAGACCTATCTACGACCACTCAGAAGAAGATAGTTCTAACCCAAGCAAACTTAATAAAATCGTTTCAATGTGGTGGCTCCGGCTTTCAGAATGGAAACTGGATTACGAATTTTGCCGACGCGCCTTCAGGGGTGACAGTCTCAGACAATCAAAACTGGATGGCCGTGGGAGCGGGGAATCGGCTTTACTGGTGGCCGAATGGAAATATTGGGGCGGGGCAAAGTATACCGATTAACGGTAACACAAACAATGATATCTGCTCAGCGTCCCCCCTTATTACCCCTAATTGATATGTTATGGTCGGTGATTTCAATGGCGGGTTTACCTCGACCGATCTAGCTGGCGACCCTCCATACATGACACTCTCCACGAACCCAGACTTCGGCTCCGGCGATCCCTCCGAAGCAATAACCTCCTCCCCCGCATGGAATCCAATATCAAATACAGCATGGTTTGGAATCGCCTCAACCTCGGCCCCGCGCCTGATTTCCTTCAACCCATCGACGAACTCAGCGCAAGTCGTCGGCAAAGGCACGATCACAGGCGCCGTATGGTCGCCTACGCCCCTCGATGCCACGAGTGGAGACGTATTCAATACTGATTGGGGTGGTAATGCTTACAGGTGGAATTCGTCTGGAACCCATATCCAAAGTTGGGTCACTCCCAAAGGCGCAGGGCACGTCATATCAAACATGGCGATAGCAAGGGACAACAACGGCAACGACCACTTAGCATGGATCGACATGAACGGTCAGGTCGATAACGCAATTTCACCCTCTGGGTCGTTCTGGGTGGAAACAAGCGGAATAACCGTTCGAGATGCAATGGACCCTAGCTTCGTCCGTTCCTCAGACGGAAGCCAGATTGGTGAAGGCTTCGTCGATGCGTCGAGCGGCACGATCTACTACTCGCTGAATTCTATCCCGGCTAATTCCACTATGCCTCATCTGTACGGCTCGGTTAACCAATCAATAGACAGCATTTCGGGCTCATGGCTGAACGCGGTGTTCGATGCTGACCTCGGGCAGGGAAACCTCGGACTTAACTCAGCTACTTATACATGGTCAGATGATGCCCAAGGTTCACCGGGTATTCTTATCTACCTTATGGCCCCAGTGTCTCTCGAAATGGAGGTCTATGGCCCTAGTGGCTTAGCTTACGGTAGCTACTCTCAGCCACACGCCCCGATCACCGGACGACCGGGGGATCAAGAAACCATCACAGCCTTTGCCCCTGGGCTTTCAATACCCCAGCCAGGCGATGCACAACTGGTCATTCATGCCACGGGTTTTCCAGATTTCACAATGCCAAATTATCAAAGCTCAACAGATCCTATGGCGCAAGGTGGGTCAAACACTGGTGCGATAGCCTTTTACGCAGATAACTTCACGCTTCCTACGTCCACAACGGATTACTCCATGACGTTGACTGAGACGCTGTGGATTAAAGATCCTATCACGGGGAAGATGGTTCAAGCTAACTACCCGTCACCGACGATGACGATTAATGTACCTGTCGTGGGAGTGGCCTCTCCTGGAAACCTCACCCTATCTTCCTATCATGACGGGAACATCGACAACTCAGGAATTAATGCTGGGGGCTATCCAAACTTAGTCACAGGTAATCCATTAAAATTCAATTTTGGCGATACTATGATGGCCGATCTCGTGGTTTCTACGCCGCCACCACCAGCCGGAGAACGATTCTATTCCTCTGTTTTGAACGGAACGATTGTCTATCCGATTAACACGCCTAAGCCAACAGGCACGGCGCAAATTATGGATAATCTAACCGATGCCTCGACAAAAACGGTTAGCTTCTCAAATAATACGAGAGCAGGGAACACCGATAACGGGGTCTCGACTAACGATAGTGTTGCAAGTTTCCCGGTTGAATGGCCTACGTGGAGACCACCAATTAGCAAAGTAATACCTTACGACTGGCAGGGAACACTGAAGGCCACGTGGACACAGACTGTCGTATACGAGCATCAGGTATGCACTGATGACGGTCATGGCGGACAAAGTTGCATATGGGTTCCAGATTCACCTGTCGAATTTACCGGAACCACCGATTCCCAATTAGCTCAGCGAACAGGAACGGATATATATTATATACCCTCTGCTAGAGAGCCGTGGATGCGTTAATGAAAGGGGTTTTGAACGTGAAAAAGTGGGCTATTGTGAGTGTTTTAGTTATTGTGCTTTTAATTATTGCCTCGGTAGCGATGAGATTAGTAATTGAGAACAAAATGAATGTGGCCTTGGCACAAGCTGTGGTTGAGACCGCCATAGGAAAAAATGTATCTATCCGTGCGAGCTATAAATCTCTCGCCTATGGAGAGGAAGAGACAAGAATGTTCGATGCCAGCGCACACGATAACGGTCGATATGAATTTGATTCTGGGCGGCTCGAAAACTCATTTTTATTCAATTATGGGAATTGGGCTATGGTAGGACCTTTATTAGGACAAGTAACTAGGTTTAGATATGGGTCAAAAGGGGTTTCCGTGACAATGACCTATCAGTTATTGGGACCCATAACGACAACCATTCTAAATGGCGGTGATCCATCATGATGAAAGATGAACGAGGTTCCGCAGGCGTCTACATCCTATCCATGATTTTCATAACATGCATCATTTTCATGACGACCTATTTCGCGGTTGCTGGGCAAGTTATGAACGTTCGGACGATGGCATTATCTCGATTGGAAGAAGCGGGGAAGGATACATTAATGGCAAACATCGAATACGATTTGCCAAAAAATCAATATGTAATTTCAGCTAGTCAATCACGGCTAGAACAGGATTTCCCAAAGAGATTAATACTAGCTCATTACACCATTAACAAGTTTTTAGTCCTGAATAAGGGCGATAAAGACCCACAAGGCTATAACATGGCACAACCTGGATTTTATATTGAGCTCAACTTACCTATTGCTGGTTTCGATGTTCCGATAGGAGAGGATTTCGTTGTGCCACCCTATAACGAGCAGACGAAGACGTGGATAAAATAATCATTATAGCCAGGGGCTCTTACTGCCCCCCATTATACTTTGCATAACGCTTTTGAGAATTCCGATTTTGAAACTGCTCGATCAGGCTGTCAAATTGCTACTAAAAAAATATGAGGATTGAAATCATATTTTAAAACCATTAACAATTCATCCCACAATACAAGCTTTCAAACATTGATTAATGGGATGAATCGTGCAATGCTGATAAGGGCTAAGGCCAATGATACAAACGGTCTTGAGGTTTAGATTTTGAAAAGATGTTAGGTCGAAAAAGGGTGTTTTTACGACATTAATTACCTTTATATGCGATGAATGGTAAACGCTAACGATTTATGATTCATCGGATGAATCAATGTTGAAAAAAGCCCTGTTTTCAACGGTGGTCTTTTCGATTACCCGAATGCTAGGATGGGCTTGGGGTAAGGCTTTGAGGGGTACATGTAATGCATAATTAACGGCATAAAATGATTGATTGATTTACCTGTTTGATTGACTGTATTGATTGATCATATGTGCAATAAATTACAGGTTATACATATGTGATAAATCATAACAGGGATGTGGTCAATACGTTATGTTATTGTTTCATCGAATGTGTTATATGTTACATGATGCACTCATAACAGCACCTCATATGAGATCACTCGAAAGGGTCTAGTTATCCGATATATGGTCACGCCGAGATACCTGTAAATCCTTCATTCATACCTATTAGAGGGTTTTGTGGATTAAAAACATAGTGGTTTAAAATAGGCATTCTGGTTTCATATGAGGTCCTCATAGGTATACCTCATATGATGACCTTATATGAGATATCCGGTATAATTTAACCAAAAAGGGGGGCTCTCAAATGATAAAGAAAACAACAACATCTACGAATATTCAACTCCGACTACCTGAAGGATTAAACGCACGTGTTGAAAAGGCAGCGAAAATAGCTCAAAGTGAGAAAAACGACTTCATCCGGTCATGTCTTGACCAATTCATCCGGGAAAAATACGAGAAAGATGAGGAATTGCTAGCAAAGATTCGAGAGATCGTAAATGAGGCAATTCATACGATGTCTAACATCCAATGTTAGACATTGCTGTAGAAAAGGAGGTTTCGACAATGTTGAAGGGGAAAAGATTGAAGATAGATGATGTGCCGGAGGGGCTTGTAGAGGTTGTTCAGGCCAAGTTGGGCAAGTTACCCAGGACTATACGGAAAGACGCGGTAGTATTAATGGAATTTAGCTTTTTGCCTGAACATTACGCGAAAACATTGGTCTTTTTGCGGGCCAGATTCGACCATGTGCTGGAAAATGGACAGGAAAATACACTGTACGTTGTTCCAATCGACCATTACCTCACGAAACTCTCCGCTAGAGATATGTTTTCGGGGGAAGAATTAGATATTCTTGGATTAGATTACGTTTCTGCCATTTTGGGGTCAGTTAATTTCGCCGAATACCAAACAAAGGAGTTGAAAGCGTTGCTGAATCAATTAATATTTTTTGTCCAGGGCAAACAACAATGGAGCGAGTTTTTAGAATTTCGAAAGCTCTTTAGGGTGTGAAGTCTAACATTGTATCAGTCAAAACACCCTGAAAGCATCAAAATCAATGATATGTTATTGATATGAAACACCTATCATAGACCTATCCCGACTGGGGGAAAATTACACTTCCAAAAAAGGGGTTTTGAAGGGATGTCAATGAGAAATCAAATCATGTTTGACCGGAATATGGAAGTTGAAATAAAAGGGGACATACTTGAAATCAGAATTAATCTTGCTCGGTCGATCGGCCAAACAGGGAGCGGAAAAAGCATCCTAATTGGAACGTCTGGAGGTAGCCTTCAGATCGGGCGAGATCGGGAGGAGAAGATGGTTCTTACCGTTTACCGACCGAAACCGAAGTTAAATCAATATTAGGATGTGATTCAATGATATTTATAACAGGCGACCTCCACGGTGCCTTGGACATCCAGAGGCTTGATGCGACCAATTTCCCGGAACAATCCGAAATGTCCAAAGACGATTTCCTCATTATCGCGGGCGATTTCGGTTTAGTCTGGAATAACAGCGAAAATGAGTTGTCCTGGCGTGATTGGCTTGCAAAAAGAAATTTCACAACACTTTTTATTGATGGCAACCACGAAAATCACGATCTCCTGGACGCTTATCCGGTCAAAACGTGGAAGGGGGGCAAGGTTCATTTTGTTAATGACAGCATCATCCACCTCATGCGCGGACAGGTTTATGAGATCCAAGGGCTCAAATTTTTCACATTTGGCGGTGGAGAGTCTATTGACCAACTTGGCCGAACGCCTGGAGAGAGTTGGTGGGCAAGAGAGATGCCGAGTTGGACAGAATACGAGGAAGGGTTGGTAAACCTGGAAAAGCATAATTGGGTCGTTGATTTTATTGTCACCCATGAATGTTCAGAGAAAATGTTTGACGAATTGACAAAATATAGTATTGGAATGTATAAGTATCAAAATCATTTGAGGGACTTCCTTGAAGAAATCGAGGAGAAAGTCTCTTTTAAACAATGGTTTTTTGGGCATTACCATGACCAGGGGGGAGTCGATGATCTGCACACGCTGCTTTATCGGAAAATATTAAGAATAGGAGATGATCCACATGCATTTTGACCCCACTTACGACGGATGGAAGGCGTTTCGCCAAGCCATTACCAACATTCCAGATCTTAAAGATGGGGAGTTTTATCCGATTTTGGGGACTAGTGGATATCACTATCAACCGCCCACCGATACCAAATTATTGAGTGTGTACACAAGTGCTGGGAAAATTCATTTTGAATTGCATGATGGTCGGGAAATTACTGTGCCTTTAGACTGGTTCCCCATTCTAAAAGACGCTAATGAACAAGAAAAAAACACTTTTGAAGTTGACCAACTTGGCGAGGAAATTCGGTTTCCTTTACTCAATACTGAGATTCATATTACTCAAGTTTTACAGTACAAAGGCGAGTCCCAACAAGCTGAATTTGCGAGTTCTTGTATTAGTGATGCGAAATTAGAGGATGCTTTAGCGTTGTTTACTTGGCGCATGGCGAATCAATTCGGGCAACCAATTGAAGATGTAGTAAAGCTCATAGTTAAAAGATTGAAATCATGGCCGAGCCCAACGGGAAAGGGTGCTCAAAGGCAGAAAATAGTTATCGATCATTCCTATGTCGGGTTCAATCTTTCCGAGGAAGCCTGGACCGCCTATGGAAAGGGAAAACCGAAAGATTTAAGTAGTGTCCCCTTTCGGACAGACCCTGATCTAATCCTTGTGGTCGAACAGCTTGGTGAAAAGGCGAACAGTCAATCAAAATTCGGTCCGAAAAATGAATTAGAAATCATAGAAGTTCCGGAGGGGATTCCAATTAAAATTGAGTCCTACGATGGGAACGAATGGGTGGCCGAGGAACATAGGATTTGGGGGAAAGATGTGCCAAGGGGTGTTTGAATTGGATGATAATTGGCAACAAATTATTAACATCACCCATACGAAAATACCCGACATTCACGCTATTATTTGCTACGGGTCACGGATTATTAATACAGCAAGACCCGATAGTGACTATGATATTATCATTATTGCTGATGGTGAATGGGATATGAAAAAACGGCTTGGGTTAAGTCGGTATGTGTCTGAGGGATCTGAATTCAAGATTAATGTAATGATTATAAATCCTGGGGAATTCGGAAAGGGAATGCGAATGGCCCCGCATTTGCATATCGCTTGGGAAATGGGGGTCGTTGTCGGTGATCCAGCCTCCCTTGGGGAACTCATGCCCTTAGCTAAGCTGGGGGCTGATAATGAGTTGGGCAATATCAGGATTCAATTGGATGATGATTGTAATGGACTAAGAACGGCTTTGAGGATGGCTTGGTATTTACGGCATTTGTTGAAAAATGACCTACCATTGGATCAGATTTCCGCTATGAAACGAAAAATCAAATACTGGAATTCTAAGAAACTTGTTCGGACGATACAAGACGAGATTACAAGCTTGACGACTGTTATTGAGAAAATGGAAAAGAACGAGAGTGATGTGCAGTTAGAGGCGGGTTTTAAAGCTAAAGTGGCCACCCTAAAAAGGTGAGCCACTTTTTTGTCGTACAAAAACCACCTATCTGTGAAAGGTGGTTTTTAAATTGGAACCTATTAGCTACTATACGGTCCCTGAAGTTGCGACCTTATTGAAGTTCAAGAAAAACTATATCTATGATCTCATCGGCCAAGGACGACTGAAAGCAATTAGAGTATCCGAGAGACGGACACGAATCCCCTCAGATGCCCTGTCAGAATTTCTTCAGGGTGCAAATACTGATATTTTATCGTATAATATTAGTACAGCTCAACCCCCTAAAAGGGGGCGTAAACCGAATGGCACAGATAAGAAATCGCGGAACTAATGTGTGGCAAATTCAGATATATTTAGGGAAGGACGGTGAAGGAAAGAAAAAGTTTGATTATGAAACGTTTTATGGTTCGAAACCACAAGCGAAACTTCATGCTAGTAAACTGGAAATCGGCTATAAGACTACCGTTGGATCATCAAAAGCCTCAGTTGTATCTGTTGAAGATCTATTATGCAAATGGCTACACGATATTCAAAAAGAAATTGAAAAGAGCACTTTTCAACAATACGAACGACAGGCAAATAAACTGAAAGATATTATGGGAGAGTTACCGCTCTATACTTTAAACTCGGTAATAATCGCAGAACGCCTTGAAATTTTGGGCGGTGAAGGCAAAGCCCCAAGAACCATTAAAAACCATTATAGAGCTTTGGCAACCGCTATAAATTGGGGAGCGAACAAAAAGTACGTAGCCCGTGACGTAATGGATGGCATCAAACCTCCTATGATCGAGCACGTAACACGTGATGTATACAAAGGCAGCGAATTAAAACTCTTCATTAAAATAGCGAAAATATATAAACATTATCTTCCGTTAAAAATCTTAGCCTTAACTGGGTTACGAGTAGGTGAACTCATGGGGCTAAAATGGGGAAATGTTTCGAATAATGGAGTTATAAAAATCGTCGAAGCAATGAATTCAAGATTAAGATACTTAAAAGGGACCAAGACAAAAAATAGCATGAGGGAACTTGAGCTTGATGCTGAAACAATACGAGAACTTCAAGAACACAAAAAACGGATGATATTAGGGGGCAAAGCGGAGGATAACGACTTTGTTTTTCAAAGTAACGATGGCGAATGCCTACGTTATCAAGTCATTTATAAAGCAAAAGAAAAAGTTTTAAAGAAGGCTGGGCTTCACCATATTCGGCTACACGATTTGCGCCATGGAGCGGGGTCACTGATGTTAGACGCTGGTTCTTCTATAGTTACTGTGGCTGAGCAACTTGGGCAAGTTCCCGCAACTACGGCAGGAACATATAGCCACGCACTTCGAAAAGGTGGCAGTATTATAAGCCTGCTTTAGTAGCATTCAGTCAGAAATTTAGTCACATTCCCTGAAACCATTGGTACAGGCTGGTTTGAGGGCTGGGTAGTTAGGTTCGAGTCCTCTCAAACCCACCATATGAAGACTACCGTAAGATTTTTATAAAGACGATAAAGCCTTGGTACGAGCGGGCTATAGACGATTTAGTCAAAATTCGGTACAGTCTAAGACTTCAATTACAATTTAATTATATAAATCCTCACCTTTTTAACTGGGTGAGGTTTTTTTTATTGCTGTATATTGTCTTCGCTAAGAATACCTGAATTTGAAAATCTATAACCGGTAGGATTATGCAAAAGCATCCAAAATCCTGATAACCATAACGTTCGCTTACGCATCTTGAGTGAATTCCTCCGACAGTGTAAACTTTGAACGTTATTTCTTGAAAGTACACCGATGGCCTCAAGCAAATCTCGTTTTCATTGATATTTTTGTGATTACCTAATATACTAATTATGTTGTTTTCTGTAAGGAATGTTTAAAATGTTTTAACATTGACACCTATGAACTCCTAAAAAAAGACGTGTTACAATGAATTTCCTATCGCCGAGAGATGTTTGAAATATATAGTGGCATTAGGGCTACTGATTATGGTTATGAAAGGTGGTGCTTTTCATGCATTCACTATGGCAAGGTAAGGCGCCTATTTATGAAGCGCTTGAAAAATATAAAGCTAAGCGGGTGGTACCGTTTGACGTACCCGGACATAAGCAAGGTCGAGGAACCCTCGAGCTCACGAACTTTTTGGGTCAGAAATGCCTCGCAGTGGATGTCAATTCTATGAAACCGCTCGATAATCTGGTCCACCCCGTCTCCGTAATCAAGGAGGCTGAAGAACTGGCCGCAGATGCTTTTGGCGCTCATCATGCGTTTTTTATGGTTAACGGCACCACGGCAGCTGTTCAGGCTATGATTATGAGCGTGTGCAAATATGGCGACAAACTAATTATGCCGCGCAATGTCCACAGAAGTGCCATCAACGCCCTTATTATCAGTGGAGCAATTCCGGTGTATGTTAATCCCGGCGTTAATAAACTATTAGGGATACCCTTAGGCATGTCTGTTGCCGAGGTGAAAAAAGCCATCGAGGAAAATCCAGATGCCAAAGCAATTTTTGTTAATAATCCTACATACTATGGTATTTGTTCCGATTTAAGGTCCATTACGGAGCTTGCCCATCGTCATAATATGTATGTCCTTGTGGATGAGGCACATGGTACTCACTTCTACTTCGGTGAAAATATGCCTGTCAGTGCGATGGCAGCAGGAGCAGATATGTCGGCAGTAAGTATGCATAAAACAGGAGGGTCGCTGACCCAAAGCTCGTTTTTGCTGAAAAGTGATCGTCTGAGCACAGGTCATGTGCGGCAAACGATTAATTTGACACAGACCACCAGCGGCTCCTATTTGTTATTGTCTTCTCTGGATATTTCCAGACGCAACCTGGCTTTAGACGGTAAGAATATCTTCAAAAAAGTGTCTTCTCTTGCCAACTATGCGCGGGAAGAAATCAATAAAATTGGCGGATACTATGCTTTTTCCACAGAACTCATTAATGGGGATTCGGTGTTTGCTTTTGACCACACCAAACTCTCTGTCTATACTAGAGAAATAGGGCTGGCAGGAATAGAGGTTTATGATATTCTTCGTGATGATTATGGAATTCAGATCGAGTTAGGTGATATAGGCAATATCCTGGCCATCATCTCCGTTGGAGATCGCGAGCTGGCCTTAGAACGTCTTGTGTCTTCTCTGTCTGAAATAAAAAGACTTTATATGAAGGATAAAGCGGGAATGCTTGATCATGAGTACATTAATCCAGATGTAGTAATGACGCCTCAGCGAGCCTTCTATTCCAATCAGCACTCTGTCGCCATCAAGGACAGCGCCGGATTTATATGCGGAGAATTTGTTATGTCTTATCCTCCTGGTATCCCTATTTTAGCTCCGGGAGAACGGATAACCGAGGAAATCATTGATTATATCACCTATTCCAAGGCCAAGGGCTGCTTCCTAACAGGTACAGAGGATATGTCCGTTGAAAACATTAAAATAGTGGAGGTTTGATAACATGGAATTGTGGTATACAGAACAGCACACAGACAACGTTCGTTTTTCTATCAAGGTAGATAAGCCTCTTTATTCTGGGCAGAGCAAATTCCAAAGAATTGACGTTTTTAACTCCAACGAATTCGGTATTGTTTTTACACTGGATGGTTTAATGATGGTCACTGAAAAGGACGAATTTATCTACCATGACATGATTGTTCATGTGCCTATGGCAACCAACCCTAAGATTAAGAAAGTTTTGGTCATTGGCGCAGGGGATGGCGGGACAATAAGAGAGCTGACGCGCTACAATACCATTGAACACATTGACATGGTGGAAATTGATAAAATGGTTGTGGATGTGTGCCGAGAATATCTGCCCCAGACCGCCTGCAAGCTGGATGACCCAAGAGTGCAGTTATATTTTGAAGACGGGCTGAAATTTGTTCGCTCCAAGGAAAACGCCTATGATTTGATAATAGTTGATTCTACCGACCCCTTCGGACCTGGAGAGGGGCTGTTTACAAGGGAGTTTTATGGTAATTGCTATAAGGCGCTGAAGGAAGACGGCATCCTCGTCAATCAGCACGAAAGCCCCTATTATGAGGAATATGCTAAGTCTATGCAAAGAGCACACAAACGGATTCAAGAATATTTTCCAGTTTGCAGGGTTTATCAGGCTCACATTCCAACTTATCCGTCGGGGCACTGGCTGTTTGGCTTTGCCTCAAAAACGTACGATCCACTAACTGACATCGACGAGCATGCCTGGAACAGTCTGGGATTAAAAACAAAGTATTACAACACTGAAATCCATAAAGGGTGCTTTGCGTTACCTAACTACGTTAAGCAGCTTTTAGTAAATGCAGAGGAATAATTATAACTAAAGTAATAGACCAATAACAAAAATCCCCCAATTGGGGGATTTTTTTGCGTTCCCAGAAAGGGTGTTCCACATAATGTATTCGTGTTTATAGGAATGAAATTCCAGATTTATGGAAATATTATAGTGTATCCGTTAAAGTGTGTTCGTTACTTTTTAGGAAAAATAAAATCTAAAAGAAACGTGCTTAGAGATTGACCCAATGAACTATGACTTAAACGGGGTCATATACTCTAGTATGGAGGGATGCCAGTGGAACATTCCGTGCAATTAGGAACGCAAGATTACCGGGAGAGTATCTGTGAATGCTTACGCGAACTGCGTGAACAAGAGCAACTTCCTTTACAAATCGTTGAACAGCGGCAGGGAAAACGCTGGCTTATTCAGTGTAAGTTTAATGACCCTTCGTTCGAGGCGGTAGAAAATGGGGATATCGTTCAAAAAATTCATCGTTATTACTTGGCAAATGCCTTGGCAGAGACAATGTTGCTACATTGGGAGAAAGGGTATGTTCACCTGACCGTTCAAAAAAAACGTCATTTGATGGAAGACGGTTGGCAAATGGTAACTGACAAGGCTTTGGATTATTTAAATAATGGATTAGGTCAAGTGCGGGGTTATAGAGTGAACCGCAAGACAAGCCTGGTTACCCAGATTTTAGGTTGTTTAGAGCATAATTCTGTTTTTGATATAGAGGGGTTTTTACGTTTTCGTGCTCAGGAGTATAAAAGTGAAGTAAATAAAGCTGTAGAGTACGCACTTGATGAGTACGTTATTGAAAAAGAATACATGGAATTCATCCTGCTCTTAAAACATTTCGTGGATAGCCAAAAACCACGCTTGGAGTATTTACACGTTGGAATGACTCCACAAGGAAAATTCCATCTTTATAACGAAGAAGGAGTCAAGGTGACGCATCAATTCCTCGAGGATTACCAACTAGACAATGTCCATGAGTTAGGGTATGAAGATTTATTGGTCAGTGCTTTAATTGCTGTTGCGCCCCGTCAAATCAAGTTACACATTCGTTATGAGGGTTGCAAAGATACGTTAAAAACCATTCGAAGTGTCTTTGGAGATAGAGTAAGTGATTGTCAAGGTTGTCCTTTATGTGAAAAGTTTTGACAAACGATCGATTATTGTTATAATGAAATTATAATCCTATCGAATAGTTTGCTAGCTATGATTGATACAAGATTAATTATCGAATTATATTTAATTATTAAATTGTAAATTAACAAATCGTTGAAAGGGAGAGTACCCTGATCAGTCGCACAAGAGATGAGATGCCCCGGCTGAAAGCATTTCTCGCGAACGTACAGGAGAAAACCACCCTTGAGTGTTGAGCTGAACTAAGTAAGCTTAGCCGTACCCCGCGTTAAGGGATATCGAGTGAAGGGTGATTTCTTATGACCTTTTAATTGGGTGGAACCACGGGAGTGAACTCTCGTCCCTACTAGGGACGAGAGTTTTTTATTTATTAATGGGTAAGGAGTGATTGTTATGATTCAGGTCACCTTAAAAGATGGTTCAATTCGCGAGGTTGAGACAGGAACGACATTAGCAGGACTTGCATCCACCATCTCTCGGGGATTGGCAAAGGTAGCGGTAGCAGGGAAAGTCAATGATAAGATGAGGGATCTATCCTATCCTCTAACAGAAAATACGGCGGTGGAGATCGTAACGATAGATAGCGATGAGGGATTAGATGTATTAAGGCACTCGACCGCACACTTGATGGCTCAAGCCGTAGGGAATCTATTTCCTGGCACGAAATTCGGGATTGGACCGTCTATTGCGAAAGGTTATTATTATGACTTTGACTCAGAGCATGTCTTTACCCCCGAGGATCTGGTAAGCATAGAGAAGGAAATGAACCGTCTTGTGAAGGAAAAGCATTCTTTCGGACGGAGAGAAGTCTCTAGGGTAGAGGCACTTACTCATTTCAATGAATTGGGCGAAAAATATAAGGTTGAACTCATCGAGGGCCTTCCAGAGGACGCCACAATTTCAATGTACACTCAAGGGAATTTTACAGACCTTTGTGCCGGGCCACATCTTCCTTCAACGGCAAACATTAAAGCATTTAAACTCATGACCTTGGCTGGTGCCTACTGGCGGGGGAGCGAGAAAAATAAAATGCTCCAGCGTATCTACGGAACAGCCTTTGCTAAACCCGCAGATTTGGAAGATCACCTGTTTAAGTTGGAAGAAGCTAAACGACGGGATCATCGTAAGCTGGGCTTAGAACTTGATCTCTTTAGCCTTCATGAAGAGGGACCGGGGTTTCCTTTTTTTCATCCTAAAGGCATGATCTTACGTAATGCACTTGAGGATTTCTGGCGTCAGGAGCACCGTAGACGCGGATATCAGGAGATTAAGACCCCGATCATTCTGAATCGTTCGATGTGGGAACAATCCGGACACTGGGATCATTATAAAGAAAACATGTATTTCACTGAAATCGATGACCAGGATTATTGCGTGAAACCCATGAACTGCCCAGGCGGTATGATCATGTATAAAACAAAACTACGTAGTTATAGGGACCTCCCGCTTCGTGCAGGGGAACTGGGACTTGTTCACCGTCATGAGCTTTCGGGTGCGCTCCATGGTTTACTAAGAGTTCGAAACTTTACTCAGGATGATGCTCACATTTTTATGCTTCCTTCTCAAATCAATGAAGAACTGATTGGGGTAATTGAACTAGTCGACTATTTCTATAACGTGTTTGGTTTTGAGTATAAAGTAGAATTGTCGACCCGTCCTGAGGATTCCATGGGCTCGGATGAGGATTGGGAAACGGCCACGAAGGCCCTTCAAGACGCATTAGAAGAAAAGGGTATCGAATACAAGATTAATCCGGGGGATGGAGCGTTCTATGGTCCTAAAATTGATTTCCATGTCAAGGATTGCCTCGATCGGACATGGCAGTGTGGAACCATTCAACTTGATTTCCAAATGCCTGAGAAATTTGACTTGAACTATATTGGAGAAGACGGTCAAAAGCATCGGCCAGTAATGGTTCATCGAGTCGTGTATGGAAGTATCGAACGCTTCATTGCACTGCTGACAGAACACTATGCAGGGGCTTTTCCTGTATGGCTGGCACCGGTTCAAGTCCGCATCCTGCCAATTAGTGAGTCACATCATGAATATGCCAAAACGCTGGTCTCTCGTCTGAATGAACTTGATATAAGAGTAGAGTCGGATGAACGCAAAGAAAAGATTGGTTATAAGATCAGAGAGTCCCAAACTGAAAAGATCCCGTTTACGTTAGTCGTGGGGGATCAGGAAGCTGAATCTGGCATGGTTGCAGTTCGACGGTACGGCCAAGGGAATGCTGGTGAAAAGATGACATTTGAGGCATTTATTACACTCCTTCAAGAAGAAATCAAGAGTAAGGTAATTCATAAAGTAGATATAAAAGAAGCATAAGCTGGAATATAAAATTATAAGTGGAATAGACTAAAGATAACATCGTGTCAACATGGATATTGACAAAGGTTAGTTATTAATATATGATACTTGATGTCAAGCAGAAGCCATCCGCTTCTCACCTTACGGCGTTTGTCGCTAAGGTATCTTCTGGTCATGAGCTTAGTTTTTATGCTCGCGATTGTTTAGAAGACGGGTGGTAATCCATCCGTCTTTTTTGTTTTGAGCTGAAATTTTAAGTGGAGGTGGTTTCTTATTAGCAAGGACTTAAGACTAAATGACGAAATCCGGGTTCGGGATGTTCGTCTCGTCGGTGAAGAGGGAGAACAACTTGGAATCATGGCGACTAGAGACGCTTTGAACATTGCAGTTGAGAAGTCTTTAGACCTCGTAGAGATCGCACCGACGGCTAAACCGCCGGTCTGCAAACTAATGGACTATGGTAAGTATAAGTACGAGCAAGCCAAACGAGACAAAGAGGCCCGTAAAAAACAAAAGAATACAGAAATTAAAGAAGTTAAATTGCGTCCCAATATTGAGGACCATGACTTCGAAACCAAAGCCCGTAACGCCCAACGCTTTTTACTCGATGGAGATAAAGTTAAGGTGACGATTATGTTCCGCGGACGGGAGGTCACCCATCCGGAGCTTGGAAAGGCTTTATGCGTGAGACTCGCTGAATTTTGTAAAGCAGAGTGTACTGTAGAACGCGAAGCTAAGTTAGAGGGACGAAACATGATTATGATCTTAGCCACGCTTAAACACGACTAATTACCGAGAGGGGGATTATTCAAATGCCTAAAATGAAAACACACCGTGGAGCTGCAAAGCGCTTTAAGAAAACAGGAACCGGCAAAATAATCCGTATGCATGGATACACAAGCCACATGCTAGAGAAGAAATCACCGAAAAGCAAACGGCACTTGCGCTCATCTACTGTGATGGACAAGTCCGATGTGAAACGAATTAAGAGTTTAATTGCTTATCTATAATATTTGTGCTAGAAGGAGGTCTTCAGAATGGCCCGTGTAAAAAAAGGCGTAACAAAACATGCTCGCCACAAAAAGATATTAAAATTAGCTAAAGGATACCGTGGAGCGAAAAGTAAACTCTACCGTCCAGCCAATGAACAAGTTCTAAAATCCTTAGCTTATTCTTATGCCCATAGAAAAGATAACAAAGGTAACTTCCGTAAGCTTTGGATTGCCAGAATCAATGCAGCTGCCCGTATAAACGGTTTGTCCTACAGTCGTATGATGAACGGATTAAAGAAAGCAGGCGTTACTGTTAATCGCAAAATGCTGGCAGAACTCGCAATCAGCGATGCGGCAGCGTTTACGGAAATCGTTAATGTTGCCAAAGTGCAAATCAACGGATAACTAGAGGGTGCAAATGCATCCTCTTTTTGGCACCAGCTAAACACTAGGTGTGAGCAATTCATGAATTCTCACATAATTTCTTACTCGCTCCTGGAGGTGGTAGAGATGATTGAGTCCTTGCAGAATGAGCAGGTAAAATATGTGGTCTCTTTGCAAAGGCGTAAAGCCCGCGAGGAGGCCCACTTGTTTGTGGTTGAAGGCTGGCGATTCGTTGAGGAGGCAGTGCGCAGAAATGCTCCCCTTAAGAAGGTTTTTGTTTGTCCTGAACGTGAAACATCAGAGTGGCAATTCCTTCATAAAAGGTTGTGCGAACGAAGTATCCCTTTTGAGGAAGTAGATAAGCGTGTTTTTCGTAAAATGAGCGCAACAGAAGAACCACAGGGGATCTTAGCCGTAGTACGCCAAACAACGTATACCTGGGCAGACCTACAAATTAATAAGAACTCAGTCTTGCTTATTTTAGACAGTATTCAAGATCCCGGAAATCTAGGCACCATTTTGCGCACAGCGTTGGCTTCAGGAGTACGTTACGTTTGTCTGACATCAGGAACCGTTGATTTATATAACCCAAAAGTGTTGCGAAGTACTATGGGAGCTATTTTTTCTCTAGTCCTTCTGCCTGACCAGCAACCGGAGGACATTTTGAACTTTTGTCGGGATCAAGGAGTGAATATCTTCATGGGAGATATTCAGGGCAGCTCAGTTTATACTACTAAACTATCGAATGGTCCACTTGCCCTTGTTGTAGGAAACGAGGGAAATGGACCCTCTCCATCCTTTCGGAGAGCAGATGTCCAGTGTGTTACGATTCCAATGTCTCAAGATGTGGAGTCACTTAATGTCGCGATAGCTACGGGCATATTGCTTTATGAAGTTGTTCGCCAAAGGAGTTCCTTGTAAAACATAGAAGAGCTATGCTATAATTTTTGTGAACAAATTATTAGGCAATTACTCAAATAATGCGATGATCAGGTTAAAAGGAGCGTTTTCTTTTCAGGGAGGCATGGCCAAAGACTGTGAGCCAGCTAAGAAGGTACCCACCTCTTATTATTGGGGTTAAATTTCGCCTGGGAGTGGCCTGCTGATCTTAGGTAGGCCCGGTTTCCGCCGTTAACGGGAGCTTAAGTGTGGCTAAATTAGCCAAACTAGGGTGGTACCGCGAGAGTAGACTCTCGTCCCTTTCAAGGGACGGGCGTCTTTTTTAATAAGCAGAAAGCATACGTCAGAAGCTACGGTAGGGCAATTCATGTAGTCCCTTACCGGGTACACGGGAAACCCTTAGCCGTGACGTAATTGGAAAGGGTGGTTTACTTGAAGGCTGAGATACAGCGTATTGGCGAAGAGACATTACGAGAACTAAAAGAGCTAGACGGATTGGAGGCACTCCAAGAGCTTAAAGTGAAAGTTCTTGGAAAAAAGGGATCGTTGACCGCATTGCTGCGCCAAATGGGGAGCTTAAGCCCGGAGGAGCGGCCGATCATGGGGCAAGTTGTCAATGAGGTGCGTAGCCGGTTGGAACAAGCGTGGGAAGAACGTAGTGCGGAGTTAGACGTGATGTCCCTACAGAAACGGTTGGCAACGGAACGTATTGACATCACGTTACCAGGAGTTCGTGTGGCGCGTGGACATATTCACCCTCTTACCCAGATCGTCCAAGAAATTGAAGATATATTTCTGGGAATGGGATTTCAAATTGCTGAAGGACCGGAAATTGAGACGGATTATTATAACTTCGAAGCCCTTAATCTACCGAAGGATCATCCAGCTCGCGAAATGCAAGATTCCTTTTATATTACAGAAGAGATTTTGCTTCGAACGCATACCTCTCCTGTACAGATTCGAACGATGGAGAAGCTCTTTCCGAGACTACCAGTGAAAATCATTGCGCCAGGAACGGTCTATCGCAATGATGACGATGCTACCCATTCTCCAATGTTCCACCAGGTTGAGGGGCTTGTTGTGGATCGTGGAATCCGTTTGTCAGATCTTAAGGGGATTCTCTTGAATTTTTCCCGCCAAATGTTCGGCGAATCCCGAGAAATTCGTTTAAGGCCGAGCTTTTTTCCTTTTACTGAGCCAAGCGCCGAAGTGGACATTTCCTGCATGCTCTGCGGAGGGGCGGGATGTCGTCTCTGCAAAGGGTCGGGATGGATAGAAGTATTAGGGTCAGGGATGGTTCATCCTAAGGTCATAGAAATGGGTGGCTATAATCCGAAAGAGGTCACGGGATTTGCCTTTGGTATGGGAGTAGAGCGAATCGCCATGCTTAAATACGGGATTGAAGACATGAGGCTTTTATTTGACAATGATTTGCGCTTTTTGCAGCAGTTTTAAGGGGGGAAGATAATGAAAGTCAGTTTAGAATGGTTGCGCGAACTCGTTGATGTCGATCAGAGCGCAGAAGAGTTAGCGGAAACGCTAACCCGTGGTGGGATAGAAGTCGAGGATGTCGCGAACTTGAATAAAGGGTTCGAAAAAGTAGTAATCGGAGAAATCGTCAGTTTAACAAAACACCCGGATGCGGATCGACTCTTGGTTTGTGCCGTGAATGTAGGCCCAGAGGAGATTACTATTGTCACTGGTGCCCAAAACCTACAGGTTGGAGATCGTATTCCTGTTGCCATGGTAGGATCGACCCTTCCCAATGAACTCTCCATCCGAAAGTCTAAACTCAGAGGGATTGTCTCGCAGGGCATGTTGTGTTCACATGATGAGCTTCTGCTTGAAGTGACGGTAGGCTTGGAACGCAGTGCGGATGGAATTCTTATTTTAGCACCCGATGCCCCAGTCGGAGAGAACTTTGGCAAATATTTAGGACGCGAAGATAGTGTTTTAGATTTAGAACTCTATCCGAACCGACCAGATTGTTTGGCGATGGTGAATGTCGCTCGTGAAGTTGCGTCTCTCACTCGGAAAAAGCCCCATTTACCAAAATGGGCGGAACCAGATCGAGTCCTCTCCCTACCCACTGCCCCAGACCTTCGGATTATAATCGAGGAAGGTGAGTTATGTTGGCGCTATGCGGGCTTAGTGGTTGAGGAGGTCCAGATAGCTCCTTCTCCAGAGTGGATGCAAAGACGACTTAAAGCAGCTGGAGTTCGCCCCATCAGTAATATTGTAGATATCACGAACTACTGTATGTTGGAGATGGGACAACCCTTACATGCTTTTGATAGGGATAAGATAAGTGGGGATGTTCACGTCCGCGCTGGCTATCCCAACGAAGTAATTGTTTCCTTAGATGGTGTTGAACGTTTTCTTCAAGTGGATACACTGGTTATTGCAGACGATCACCAAGCCTTGGCAGTGGCTGGCGTAATGGGTGGGTTAAACAGTGAAGTGACACAGGATACGAAGCGGTTATTAATTGAAGCGGCACATTTTTCATCGGTCAGTATTCGCCGAACCAGCCGTCGTTTAGGTCTCAGATCTGAGGCTTCAAACCGTTATGAAAAGGGTATTAATCCTTATGGGTGCGTTGCTACACTAGGACGGGTTTGTGATCTGATCCTAGAATTAGGGGTGGGTCGCCCTGTAGCACTGGTTGATGAAGTAAAGCACCTTCCTCCTGACCGTCGTGTTAGTCTCTCTGTTCAACATGCTGCAACTGTCCTTGGTATCGAGCTTAAGACTGAGGAAATCCGCCAAGTCTTGGAGGATTTGAATTTTAAGTATCAGGAACAAGGGGATGTATTCAACGTTGAGATCCCGTCCTATCGCTCAGATATAGAAATCGAAGAAGACCTCATGGAAGAAGTTGCCCGTCTGATCGGGTATGACCGGATTCCAACGACTCTTCCTCGAGGGGATCAGACCCAAGGCAGTCGAACGTTGGAACAGGAGTTTCGTCGTCGGCTACGTAGGGCTATAGCTCAAGCGGGAATGGATGAGGTCATTACCTATTCGTTCACTCGCCCAGAAGCCGATGCGCAGTGGGGTAGTGCAAAGCATTCGATCCCTTTGTTTAATCCGTTAAGGGATGAACTCAGTGTGATGCGTACCTCCCTAATTCCAGGACTCCTTGATGTGGCAGTTCGGAATGTTGCACGACGAAACACAGATGTCAGTATTTTTGAAATAGGGAATACTTATTGGGGAGAGGACCTACCATTACAGGATCTTCCTCGAGAAGAATTGCGGATCGCTGGACTCGCTGTGGGAAAGAGCGGAAGGCATTGGCTTAACCAGTCAGTTATTTATGATTTTTATTATCTCAAGGGAATTATAGAAGGGTTGACTCTGGAATTTGGGCTTAGATTGGAATACCGTATCTCCAAGAATCAATCTCTACTGCACCCGGGGCGATCGGCTGATATTTTAATTGAGAACCAATGTATTGGATTCCTAGGCGAAATGCATCCCTCATTGGAAAAGGAGTGGGGCCTGGAACGGGTCGTCTTATTCGAATTGGAGTTTACCCCATTGTTTGCTCGGATGCGACAAACCGTCCGCGCCCACTCCATCCCGCGCTTCCCTGCGATACAAAGGGATCTGGCTGTGGTCGTGGCCTTAGAAACTCAAGCTGAAGCAGTTATGGCTAAGATGAGAAAGCTTGGTGGAGAATTGTTGCAACAAGTAGAGATATTTGATGTCTATACGGGAAAATCCATACCTGAAGATCGCAAAAGTCTAGCGTTTATGCTTCGTTACCAATCCTTAGAAAGAACATTAACGGATGAGGAAGTAAATATTCTGAATTCGCGCATTTTAGACGGAATTCAGCAGGAATTTGCCGCGGAATGGCGAAAATAGAAGGAAAGGTTAACTCAAAAGCGTATTTAAGAGAGCGAGGGGAAATTGTGTCACATGAACAAGTCAAAATCACTGTTGAGATTTTTGGAGAAAAACATGTGGTTCGCGGTGATGGGACAGCATCATATATCCAAGGGTTAGCGCATGAGATTGATAAGAAGATGCGTCTAATTTCTCAACGGCTACCTCGCTTAAGCGTACACCAGATGGCTATTTTAACCGCTCTAAATTTAGCAGATGAACTCGCTAAGTTGCGAGAAGAACAAGAAACATTAATGCAACTACTGGGTGAAAAAACGGAGTAGCTGAGGTTCTTAGTATTTAAGTTATTTTCAGGAAATAAAGAAAACTTGGCTAGAGACAAGCCTTCAAGCTCAAGTCGTTAGCCAAGTTGCCCTGATAGACTGATTATGACACGAATAGGACGTTCGAACTTAGAGCAGCCCATGACTCGCAAGGTGTTGGGATGGAAAGAAAGGACATTACAGAAAGTATAACCTGGAACAAAGCTGTATACATATGTACTAATATTAATATATTGAGGAGTATGGACATATGGTTAAAATGAAAAGGAGCGCATCCCGAACCATCTTTTTATATGCACTTGCCGGAGTTCTTTTTGGATTAATGTTTCCTTTAGGTGGATGGATCATTGAAATGGCTTTTGAAGGTGTACCAATTTCTTATGAAAGTTTGTCAATAATACATATCCACAACAAGCTGCTTTTTGTTATTGATATTGCACCATTTGTTTTGTGCATATTTTCACTGATCGGGGGAGTTAAACAAGCAAATATTCAAAAGGTCTCCTTGGCACTCGAAACCTCCTTTGAGAAATTGGAAAGTCTAATGAAAAACCTAAGGGAAAAAGAGACTTTTCAAACCTCAACTATTGAAAGAGCGGATAAATTCATAATAGATATCAGTAAAATTTCCGGAGAACTGACTTCAAATATGAATCAGTTTAAAAAAGAAATGACAACAATTGGAATGAGTAGCTATAAAATGAAAGATATAGGGGCGGAGTTTGCTGAAATAAGTACCCAGGTCAATGCCTTATCCAATGAAATAGCAGATTTCTTCAAAAGCAGTTTATCCGAATCCAATCAATCTATCGAGGTCGGAAGAAAAGGGCTGGAAAAAGTTAGAGAAACCGTAGTAAACATGAATCAAATCGCAGTTGATTTAGATGGACAAAAAAATGCACTTGAGAAATTAGTTGACAAGTTTCAAGAAGCCTCCACCACAGTTATGAGGATTGAAGGGATTTCTGCTCAGACAAAAATGCTAGCCCTCAATGCAAGTATTGAATCTGCTCGAGCAGGCGAGCTGGGAAAAGGCTTTGCAATCGTTGCAGAGGAAGTGCGAAGGCTCTCTGATCAAGTAAAGGAATCAACAGAAGCGGTCAAAAGTATTTTTACCGAGATGAATATCATGATTTTAGCTATCGCTGAGAGGATGAAGTATATTGAGAGCAGTGTAGGTGTTGCCAATGACACATCTACCTTGATGGATCATAATATTAGCGGTTTAATTGAAAATTTACAAAGATTCTCTGTGGATATGGAAAAAATAGTGGGAATGACGGAACATCAGAGAATTAGAATGGGCAAAATTGAGGCGGGATCAAAAAATATAAAAAATGCAGCAATCGAAATGGGAAAAGTATTAAGTGAAAGTGATGCGGTCATTATCGATAATGATAAGCTTATTGGCAATTTGGGCGAAATTGTAAATTGGATTGATATAAGTTCATAACGTTTCACCGAATCAATCGCCCTAAAGCAGGGCGGTTTTTTTTGCAGGATATGAGGAGTGGACGAGATACGAATCATAATTAGGGTAATATTGAAGGTTATTCAGTGGTACTAATTGTACAAACTAAAGGTAAACAATTATAATAAAGTGGGTTGCTGAGCAGAGGTAATAAAATTACATAAGGGCTCAAGGTAGAAACAGGGGAATAAATTAAATGAATGAAATAAAAACTAAGAAAAGTCGACCGCTAGAACTTTTGGCGCCTGCAGGAAGTTTTGAGGCTTTCAAAGCGGCGGTAGAAAATGGCGCAGATGCAGTTTATCTCGGAGGGAAAAGCTTTAGTGCTAGAGCAAGCGCTGCAAATTTTGACTTAGAAGAGTTGCAAAAGGCAGTTCGGTATGCTCATGAACGACAGGTTAAGGTTTATGTGACTGTAAATATCCTGATTGCGGATCAAGAGTTTTCGGAACTACTGGACTATCTCTTTACCTTACACGAAATAGGTGTCGATGCTGTGATTCTACAAGATGTGGGGGTCGCAGAATTAGTTCATACGATTCTTCCGGAAATGGAAACCCATGCTAGCACCCAAATGACAGTTAATACAAGTTGGGGTGTTCATCATTTGGAATCCCTGGGCTTTTGCCGAGCCGTGTTGGCTAGGGAAACCTCGGCCGATGAAATGAAAATGATTGCGGATAAGACGCCGCTAGATCTTGAAGTCTTTGTACACGGTGCACTTTGTATAGGTTATTCCGGGCAATGCCTGATGTCGAGTTTTATTGGGGGGCGGAGCGGGAACCGTGGCACATGTGCTCAACCTTGTCGGATGACATATCAGCTCATGAATGAAGAAAAAGACAACCTTTTAGTCCAAAAGAAACCGGGAGATCACTTGTTAAGCCCTCGGGATTTGAATTTAGCTGAGGAATTAGCTGAGTTAAAGCAAATCGGCATTCATTCTTTTAAAATAGAAGGAAGAATGAAGCGACCGGAGTACGTGGCAACGGTCATTCGGCTTTATCGGCAAGCCTTAAACCGGATCGGAGTTCAAAGCGAAGGTAGTCCCTTACTCACCAAGGAAGAACATCAAGAATTGCTCCAAGTTTTCAACCGAGACTTTACAAGCGGATATTTCAGGGAAAACCTCGGCTCAGAACTTATGAGTTATAGCCGCCCCAACAACCGTGGGACTCGTCTCGGACGGGTGGTGCGATTAGACTTTGGACGATTATCTCTCAAGTTGGAGACCACCTTACACCCGGGTGACGGGATTGAATTTTGGACTGGTCGTGGACGAGAAGGGGTCACGATCGGGAAAATATGGAAGGACCAGGTAGAAGTTGTTGAAGGCTTACACGGAGAAACCGTTCAGATTGAGTTTTTTGGGAACGCTCAGCCAGGGGACCGCGTTTTTAAGACCAATGATGCATTGTTGATGGAAAAGGCCCGTGTAAGTTTCCAAGAAGGACGAGAGCAGCGCAAAAGCCCACTGACCATTCGATTATCAGGACATGTGGGGGAAAAGTTGCGAATGGATGTCCTGGAGAGTGAGCGCAGAGTCACCGTCTACTCGTTGAGTGATGCACAAACAGCATTAAAAAGACCTCTGACGTGGGACTATGCCTTCCAGCAGCTAGGGCGATTAGGAACAACGCCCTTTTGGCTAGATAAGTTGGACTTGGAAGTCGATGAGGGTATCATGCTGCCCGTAAGCGATCTCAATGAAATGCGGCGCTTAGCGGTTGAAGAATTACTGCAGGACAGACCGAGGCAAACGGTCGACCGCCAAACGTATCGTCAGAGAATAGAACGCTGGAAACAGCGCCAAACCGAAGAACGGGCAGAATTACAAACAATTAAGAGCGTCATTCCTCAGATTTCGGTGGCTATAAGTGATCCGGAAACACTGCAAGCTGCCATCCAAGCGGGAGCTAAACGAGTCCTGATTGGTGGGGAGCACTGGCGTTCTCGGCGTGGGTTTTCTCTTGAAGAGATTAGAAGTAGTTTTGAGAGATGCCGTCAACAGAGAATTGAATGTGTGTGGCGTTTACCCCGCGTCTTAAATCAGGCCCAGAGCGCAAGTCTTTTGTCGGATCTTCATAAGGCAGCGGGGTGGGCGGAAAAGCCGAAACTTATGGTTTCAAACCTTGGAGAGTTGGAGATTATGAAGGCCGTTGATGCGGATTGGCCATTTGAACTAGATTATTCCCTTAATGTTTTTAATGAAGCAAGCCTTGCTTACTTTTTGCGTCTTGGTGCTAAAAAGGTGACACTTTCTCCCGAACTTCATCACGAACAACTCTCCCCTCTAGCTAAGTGGCCGGGGGTAGAGCTCATAGCGTTTGGAGATCTTGAGATGATGGTGAGCGAATACTGTCCAGTAGGAGCAACATTGGGCGGGAAAAAAGGGCAATACTGTACAGGAACGTGTGTAAAAGAACCGCATTACCTGCGCGATCGGATGCGTTATGATTTCCCAGTAGAGACAGACCAGGAGTGCCGGATGCATCTATTTAATGTGAAGATTCTCAACCTATACGAAGAGCTTGCTCAAATCAGGCGCATGGGGATTTCGACTATTCGCTTACAATTGACTCGACAAACTCCTGGGCAAGTTGAGCGGATAGTTCATTTGTTTGTTGAGGCTTGGGAGAAACTGTATGAAGGCAAGAAGACAGCTTGGGCGTCGGAGGAGGGAATGACAGAGTTAGGTTCACTTTTCCCGGACGGATTTACGAAAGGGCATTTTTTCCGCGGTGTGTTATAGAGGAGGAACTATGGGAATTGAAGATAAAGTTCTAAATAAATTGGACTTTCCAAAAGTGTTAGCACGTTTAGCTAATTATTGTCTCCTGCCACGCGCTCAGGAACTTGCCGTTTGCTTAAAGCCGTTTGTCGATTTTGCATCGGTACGCCTAGCATTGCAAGAAACGGAAGAGGGGAAGAACCTTCTACGAGGGAATCCCCTGTTTTCAGTTCGTGGGGCCAAAGAAATTCGTTCCTATATTGAGCGTTGTTTGCGCGGAGGGATAATTCTTGGGGAAGAACTATTGGAGGTTCGAGATACGCTGCGAGTCGGGCGGAAAATAAAACAACTCCTTCTGGAATCTAAAGAGGAATTTCCAAGATTAGGGGAGATCGTGTTAGCTATCGAACCACAGAAGGAGCTTGAAGATGAAATTTCCCGCTGCATTTCTGAAGATGGCAAGGTTGCGGACAATGCCTCCCCACTATTGACAGAACTAAGGCGCTCCCTGAATCGTTTGCAACATCGTATTCGAGAGAGCTTAGAGGGGACCCTGCGGAATTCCTCGTATCAGAAAATGCTCCAAGATTCTATTATTACGCAACGTTCGGATCGTTACGTGCTACCGATAAAGCAAGAATACCGCTCAGCTTTTCCGGGGATTGTCCACGATCAATCAGCGAGCGGGGCAACATTATTTATCGAACCCATGGCGGTGGTACATCTAGGCAATGACCTGCGTGAAGTGATTGTGAAGGAGCAACGCGAAGTTCAGCGAATCCTTCAGATGCTCTCCGCCCAAATCGAGGCGCGTGGTGATGCGGAGGCAGAACTCCATGAAGCCTTGGGCAAATTAGATCTTGTGGTTGCCAAAGCACATTTGAGTGAAACCATGAACGCTGGTGCGCCGGAGCTGGTCTTGGGGCAACATGTGAAGCTTGTTCAAGCTCGGCATCCTCTGATTATAGGGCAGGTTGTCCCTCTTTCTGTAGAACTAGGGGTAGATTTTGATACGTTAGTGATTACAGGTCCCAATACCGGAGGGAAAACGGTGGCGCTGAAAGTAGTTGGGCTTCTGGCGGCTATGACTCAGTCAGGTCTACACATTCCAGCGGAGAGCGACTCGCGGATGGGAGTTTTTACCCAGATATTTGCGGATATTGGGGACGAACAGAGTCTCGAGCAATCCTTAAGTACCTTCTCCGGACATATGAAAAACATCGTAGAAATTATCAAACAAGCAGATGGGCAGTCTTTGATTTTACTCGATGAGCTGGGGGCGGGCACCGATCCTACTGAAGGGGCGGCACTCGCGATGGGTATTTTAGCTGAACTACATGAACGAGGCTGCCGAACGGTCTCCACAACTCACTATGGTGCCCTAAAGACGTTTGCCTATGAAACCCCGCGTGTTAAGAACGCTTCAGTGGAATTTGATCTGGAGACCTTACGCCCGACTTACCGTTTGTTAATTGGGATTCCGGGTAAAAGTAATGCGTTTACGATTGCTGGAAGGCTAGGTTTAAGCGAGCGAGTTCTGCAAAAAGCCAATACATTTGTAACGGAACGGGAAAGGCAGGTGGCGGATCTCATTGAAAATTTGGGGGAAACTCATAGGGAGATTGAATTAGAAAAACAAATGGCTAAAACTGGGCGGCAAGCGGTAGAAAAGCAAAGTAAGGCGCTGGAAGACAAGACGATACGTTTAGATGAGGAATTTGAAATACTTTTGGCTCTAGCGAAAGATGAGGCCAGCGAGCTTATTCGCAAAGCGAAGCGAGAAGCCGATGAGTTAATAGAGGAGTTAAAAGAGGCCCTTAAAAAAGAAAACAAACAACAACAAGATATAGAAAAAGCCCGCCAGGGATTTCGGCGTATCTCATCTAAACTTGATAATGGTCGACAAGTAAAACGCTCGGACAGTGAATTATCGCCAAGCCAGATTAAACTTGGGCAGACAGTCCATATGACGAAAATCAGGCAGAAAGGCCAAGTTTTAAAGCTCCCAAATTCCAACGGAGAAGTACTAGTGCAAGCGGGTATTATGAAAGTCATGGTTCCGTTAGCTGAACTAAAGTTAGCCCATGAAGAAAAGAAGATCCCGCCTAAATATTCCAGGGAAGCGAGCATTGGGCTTAATAAAGCTGAGGGGATCCGTACTGAGATCGATCTGAGAGGGATGCTCGTCGAGGAAGGGATCTATGCGCTCGACAAATATCTAGATGATGCAATTCTAGGTGGAGTGGGTTTAATCTATGTTATTCATGGCAAAGGTACAGGGGCAATGAGAGCGGGTATACAAGATTTTCTACGAGGACACCCGCATGTTCGAAGCTTCAGAATCGGGGAATATGGAGAAGGAGACTCTGGAGTTACGGTCGTTGAGCTCAGGTAAGAAAGCTTAACAGACTATAAGCGAACGACACCCATGAAAGTAAATAAATAGACAGCATAGCAAACCTCGACTGAAGGTCTGTTGTGCTGTCTATTTATTTGAAGCCTTTTCTAAAGGTTTTGTAGAGTTAAAATTTAGCAGGAAGGAGAAGCAGATGAGAGAAGAGCTGATTTACCCTCCTCTCGAAAGGACGTTTATGGAGTGAGTCTTAATTTAACACTATTAGAAGATGGGCCGACTGCTAATCCGTCTCGGCTTTTAAAAACGGCCCAGAAGACATAATCACCAGGAAGGGGAGGTGTGCCGTTTGCAGCAAGTGAAATGGTAATGGCCGTTGATACTGTGTTCGAAGCCTCTATGGCAAAGCTTTCTGCTGGAGTATCGCCTGGAGGTTGAAGGTAAAGGATGATAGAATCGCCCTTATTTTCTAGGGGGACAGACAGGGGGATAATCACCTTAAAAGTTTTTGCATTATACTCTACTCGGCCAAGTGTGGGCGAGGGAAGTGTGGGATCTACTTTGGTTGGATCAATTATTGGATCCGGAGCTGTCTCAGTGGGTGGTTTGTAGGGGGCCTCATTGGGCGGCCATATCCATGTAGAATCGCGGTCGGGTAAATTCAAAAAAGTTTTAGTTAAAGCATTCTCGGATAAAGGAGAGGCTAACATACTCGGATTCGCTTCGTCTACATCCATTTGGACCCAGACATCACTGACCCGAGTGGGGAAATCTCTTTGGGCAGAGATCTCTGTCGCAATAAAGTTACTGGGAGTTAAGCTGCTAGGGAGTAAACCAGATTTCGTATCAAAGGAACCGCTGATGATCCCAGAAGGAATTGTAAACTTTGCTTTAACTGGGAGATCCTTAAGAGCGGCCGTCATGACTTTTTTCCAGATTTGGGCAGGAAAGCTACCCCCATAGACATTTCGTAAATAGTGTTGTCTGTCCGGGTCTTCATCGTAGCCCATCCAAACAACTCCAGCGTAATTCGGAGTATAGCCAGCAAACCAAGCATCAGGATTACCTGATTTATTGCCATAGTACCTAGGTTCCAACGAAGTTGTACCAGTTTTACCAGCAACAGCCCAGTTCCCGATTTGGGCATTATATCCTGTTCCATTAGTCACAACGCTTCGTAACATATCATTGATAATATAGGCAGTGGTTTCTTTCATTACGCGGTTTTTTGTAATTTTAGGAGTAATTAGGGTATTTCCCTTAGAATCTAGGACTTTTACAATAACATGGTTAGTAACTCTAACGCCGTTGTTGGCATAAACTCCGTAAGCGGATGTCATGTCTAGCGTAGATAAATTTGGAGTACCGAGTGCTAAAGTTAAGTTGCGATCGCTTTGTTTTAGTGGGAGTCCGAGATTGTCTTTGCCAAACTTCCAGCCGTAATCTATACCAATCAAGTTTAGGAGTTTGACGGCATAGACATTGACGGAGTCTTCTAAAGCATAGCGCATGGTAATAAGGCCTTTCCAGCCTCGGTCTATGGTATCAAAATCAGTGGGTGTCCAAGCTACCCCGTTTCCTGATTTATAGCTCACAGGCATATCGTCAAGTACGGTACCTGGGAAAAATCCACCTTTCTCGATGGCCGGGCCGTAGACAACCAACGGTTTGATCGTCGATCCGGGTGGCCGTGGGGATTGCCAGGCACGGTTCAGTCCTCGGGTCGTATAGTCCCGTCCGCCTACCATTGCCTGAATCGCTCCAGTTGAAGGCTCAACGACAGTCATTGCTCCTTGGATTTTTATGTCATCGATTCCTTTAGGAAAATTGGCGGGGTCGGCGAATGCAGCTTCAGCAGCACTCTGAACTTTAGGATTGACGGTCGTGTAGATTTTTAAACCATCATTAAAGATTTGAGCAGGTGTTAAATTATAGGTGGTCTGTAGTTCTTCAATAACATAATCCACAAAATAGGGAAATTTATAACTCGTATCGGATACTGGCGTATTTTGGGCACTAGTGGGGGTTTTCTTCATAGTATCAACATAGGTGAAAGGGGAATCTTTATACTTGGTGTACTCTTGAGAAGTAATAATTCCAGCATTTCGCATCACTCCGAGGACGGTGGTGCGTCGATTTTTGGCTTCATCGGGATGATAATAAGGATTATATTGACTTGGCGCCTGTGGTAAACCGGCTAGGAGTGCAACCTGATCAGGTTTTAAATCTTGGAGATCTTTACCAAAGTAGGTTGTGGCTGCGGCTTGGACCCCAAACGATGATTCACCAAGGAAAATTCTATTGAGATAAAACGTGAGAATTTCATCCTTTGTGTATTCCCGTTCAAGATGCATTGCAAGAACTGCTTCTTGAATCTTACGGGTAAGTGTTTTTGCAGTACGATCTTCGACTCCAATAAAGGCATTCCTAGCGAGCTGAATGGTAATGGTGCTTGCCCCTTCTTTAGTACTTCTGGAGCGAATATCGTTCAGTGCAGAGCCAATTATTCGAATGGGATCTACTCCGAAATGCTGGTAAAAACGTTTGTCCTCAACAGCGACAAAGGTTTTTTTAACAAGGTCTGGGATATCGGCAGATTTAGCAATTTCACGGTTTTCGACTCCATGCAATGAAGCATACTGGACGTTGTCCTTGTCAAAAAGAAAGGATGTTTGTTTTTGGTCATGAAGCAATGCTGGGTCCCATTTTGGAGTGTCCGCAGCAGCAATTCCAACAAAAATTGCTACGCCGATTAGCATAAGTGTCAGCGCACTGATGAGGATCAGGAGAACGATCCTTAGTTTTGACGGACGCTTTTTGCGTCGTGAACTCCTTGGTTTATGGGATGATGGCATAATTTGAACCTCCTAAAAGTGAAAATGAGGTGATAGAGATTTATAATTCCCTGAATTATATCATACTTCTACAATTGTAAGGAAATCCTTAAAATAAAGAGTCAAAGAAAAATCTCAGATTTGTTGCGAGCTTGACTAAGACGTTATATAATAGCATTAAGAAATTAGTATAATATTGGGACTGGTATGAATGAGAAGAGACTTGGTAGATGGTGGCAGAGAGTCGGTAGGGGTGCAACCCGACCCAAAAACCAAGAGGTACACCTCATGACTAGAGTTAACAACTCTCGAATAAGCTCGTTATAGCTGACTAAGCTGGATGCCTGTTTCAATATTAAGGGCATTAATGTGGGTGGTACCGCGGAAGTGTTTTCGTCCCTCAACTTTGTGTTGGGGGATTTTGCTATTTTCACTGAATAAAACTTAATAAGGGGGATTAATTGTATGGACATTTTTAAGGAATTACAGGAGCGGGGACTTGTTTATCAACATACGGATGAGAATGCATTGCGGAGGAGATTGGGTACGGGTCCTATAACGTTATATTGCGGATTTGACCCGACCGCAGATAGCTTACATGTTGGGAGTTTACTGCCCATTCTAGTCTTGAAGCGGTTCCAACTGGCAGGACATATACCCATAGCTCTAGTAGGTGGAGGAACGGGGTTAATTGGTGACCCTAGTGGAAAAGCATCGGAACGTACACTAAACCCCAAAGGCGTAGTGGATCTGTGGGCCAGTAAGATTAAAGATCAGCTCGGACATTTCTTAGATTTTGAAACCAAAGAAAGCCCGGCAATTGTAGCAAATAATTATGATTGGCTTGGCTCACTACAAGTGATTGAATTTCTACGAGACATTGGTAAAAACTTTCCTTTAGGGACTATGTTAGCCAAGGACTCGGTTGAAACACGGATGACTAAAGGGATATCGTATACCGAATTCAGCTATATGATATTACAATCGTACGATTATCTGAAACTTAATGAAGTGTATGGCTGTGAGATGCAGGTGGGTGGAAGTGACCAGTGGGGGAATATCACCGCGGGAATTGATTTAGTTCGACGTACTTCCATCAATCAAGTAAAGGAAATGCATGGATTGACAATACCACTGGTCACGAAAAGTGACGGAATAAAATTTGGAAAAACAGAATCGGGGACGGTATGGTTAGATGCTGAAAAGACGTCACCGTATAAATTTTATCAATTCTGGATGAACACCGAAGATCAAGATGTTATCAAATTCCTTAAATTTTTTACGTTTTTATCATTAGATGAGATTTCTGTATTGGCAGAAGGTGTAGAAAAAGAGCCTGAAAAGAGAAAAGCTCAACGGACATTAGCGGTAGAAGTGACTAAGCTGGTTCATGGACAAGACGCACTTGCAAGGGCAGAAAAAATTTCGAGTGCTCTTTTCGGAGGAGGTCTTAGGAAGTTGTCTGCGGAGGAAGTTGAAGAAGGGTTCAGCGAGGTGCCTTCGGCAACGATCGATAATCCTGAAATAGGGCTTGTCGATTTACTGATTCAAGCGGGAGTAGTCAAGTCTAAACGTCAAGCCAGAGAGGCGATAGAGAGTGGCGCAATCTACATTAACGATATTCGGTATACGGACCTAGAAACATCTGTCCCTCAGTTAGAATGTTTAGGCGGAAAGTATCTTGTTATACGACATGGGAAGAGAAATTACTATTTGATAAGATTTAAATAGTACTAAGTGAACAGAGTGTCAGAATTGGCTTCAGGGACACTCGACCATCAAGGGCTAGCGTATTAGTTCAAAGCCTTCAGGCGCCCGGTGAAAGCCAGAGGGCTTTGAACTGGCTAAGTTCCCCTTTTTCTCTCCTGAAAAAACTGGGAAACATGCTCGAGAAAGTTATTGACAAGATAGTAATCAAATGTTAATATATTTAAGTGCCGCAAAACGTAGTATTGAAATTTAAATTGTGCAGATCCGGCCCAAGTGGCCATGGTCTTTGAAAACTAAACAACAAGGACAGCCAATGAGGAGACTCGAAAGAGTTTCAAAGAAACAATGAGCGAATCATCTTCTTCAATATAGAAGTGAAATAACTTTTTTTG